>Ga0209542_10002419_pt1 | contig 41751 bp, 45 predicted proteins | sample RifCSPhighO2_01_FD_184028 | JGI IMG/M metagenome (GOLD analysis project Ga0209542, IMG submission 184028) | Soil microbial communities from Rifle, Colorado - Rifle CSP2_plank highO2_0.1 (SPAdes) (version 2) | ecosystem: Environmental > Terrestrial > Deep subsurface > Rock core/Sediment ... | reverse complement strand
AGGGGAGAAGTTTCTCAAAAAACAGCTGGTTTTTGGCCTGAAACTCAAGCTGGCGCTCTTGGCTGACTAAAAAATTTCTAAGCGATTTGGCAATACTGCTTGCTTCAACACCCAACAAAGTTTTTTTTGGCATATTGCGGCCGAATAAAAACGCTGAGAACGCCAAAGCGAAATTGATTGTAGTCAGCGCCAAACTACCGATAACAGTATAAAAAGTCCTGATCTTATTTGGATTTTCAGGGAAAAATCCTTCTTGGACGAGTTTCTCGTAAATGCTTTTTTTCGATTCCTCAACCACCGTATTCAAGCTTGGCTTTTTATTCTTAAGTGAGATTGTCTCACCGCCTTGGAAAATCTCGTCTAAAAACTTTTTCTCAAATGTTAACAATCTAGAGTCGGAGGAATCTTTCTTTTTTACCAAGTAAAAGTTATTCTTTTCCCTCTCCTCTATCTTCATGAATCCTTTTTGAGCCAGAGACACTATCATCGCGGATAAGTCATCAATATCTACTCGCTCGTCAACCAATGCTCCTGTCTCCTGGGGGGTAAGAGGTCTTCCCGTTTTTGTCTTGGGCGGGTCAAACCAAGCGCTTACTTCTCCAGGAACTTGTCCTGAGCGAGCGGAGCGAGTCGAAGGATCGCGACCTTCTCTTAGCCATTTAACAGGAATATAGATTGGATAGACAATATACCAAAAAATAGCAACAAGAATGATCATCCCTAGTATTGCTTTGCCAACAAAACTCTGCCAAAAAGACACATATGGCTTTGGTTCCAAAAGCAAAGCAATGTTTTTTGGAAATCCAAATACCAGCGTCAACCCCTGATTTGGTTCAAGTATCCCAATGGTTTTGAATGTCGCCGAAATATCAGTCTTGTTGATCTGGCAATCTTGATCTTTACTTCCTAGATAACCTGTATAACAGCTGGCAGAAATTTCTCTTTGGGCTACTCCAACAGGTAATCTAACTTCCGAGGTTAAAGATAGTATCGGAATTGTCCATTCGTTGCCATTGGAATTCCAATACAGCTCATCATGATCGGAAAAATAGGTAAGCGCACCGGAAACTTTATATTTAATAAGATAAATATTGACGCCTGTAATTGTTCTATTTGGGTCACCGATTTTTAGATTAATATTTTCGTTAGAGACGGATTTCTTATACTGGTATTTTTTCCCATTCTCATCGGTTACGGAAAAATTTTCAAATTCAAGCTCAAATTTTTTTCCTGCTTTATTGGTTTTAATATATGGGGTATTTCTATAAATCCCGTGCCTTTGCAGATTGCCAAAATCATAAACAATTTTCTCCTCAACCTCTATTGTTCCGTCTTTATTGATGTTAATCTTCGAGTCAAAATTTTGGATCTGCTCCTTAGCATCAACTGCCGACCCAAGCTGAAGAAAAATAGCCAAAAAAACTAGGATTGTTAAAAACCTTTTTATCACTCCCCTAATATACCGATTTTATTTTCCAATATCAACAAATATATCCTTAAATATATGCTTGCCAAAGTATGACACGATCGTTACAAGATTTGTCAACCTTTATCTAGAGGCTTCGGTGATCATCCGCTTAGGGCTCAGTTCGATGTGGCGTAGGGATAAACCATTCCTCCTATCGGTAGACTTTTTTACAAAATCAAACCAGAGTAGTATATAATTGATAAATGAATTCAGCAATTGGCTTAATACTTGGCAGCGGTTGGGGCGGGATAATTGACCAAGTAAAAAATAAAAAAGAAAAAGACTTCAAATCAGTTTTTGGCCATAAAACAAGTGTAAAAGGTCATGCGGGTAAAGTCATAACTGGTTCGCTTCTTACTAATAAAGTAATTGTTCTTTCGGGTAGATTTCACACCTATGAAGGTTATAGCTCTTATGAAGCAACAAAAACTATACGTTATTTACATGAACAGGGTGTAAAAAAAATAATAATAACTTCGGCTGTCGGAGCATTAAATCCAAAATTTCAGGTAGGTGATTTGGTAATTTTGAGCGATATTATTTCTATTTTTTGCCAAAGCCCTCTAACCGGATCACAATTTCAAAACCTTTCCCAACCGTTTAGCGGGAATTTAATTGAGTTGGCTCTAAAGGCTGCAGGTCAAAGCGGTCTCACTTCCCAAAAAGGTGTTTATGTCTATATGAGGGGCCCTCACTTCGAATCCTACAGCGACAAAATGGCACTGCGCTTTTTAGGCGCTGATGTCGTCGGTATGAGCACGGTACCAGAAGTAATAATGGCAAATCACTTGAAGATGGAAGTTTTGGGATTGTCGCTGGTGACGAATTTGGCTTTGGTTAAACATCAACATCAGGAAGTTCTCCAAGCTGTCAAAAATCAGGAAAAAAAATTAAAAAATTTCTTTTTGAATCTAATCAATTTATTATGAAATTTTATAAACTTTCCTGGCAAGAGCTGCAAGCAGATTGCTACAAACTGGCTAAAAAATTAAAAAAGCAAAAATTCGATCGGATTTTATGCATTTCAAGAGGCGGATTAGTCTGGGCAAGAATGTTTTCCGATTTATTAAATCTGCCTGTCTCGCATCTGACTGTTGTCTCCTACCAGGATCTAAAACAGCAAAAAGAAACCAAAATAACCGAAGTTCCCGCAACTCTGGAAAATCAAAATATGCTAGTTGTTGACGAAATCGCCGATAGCGGCAAAACTTTGAAAATAGTTATCGATTATTTACATTCGATTAATATTTACAAATTTAAAACCTTAGCTCCTATTATTCGAAAATTCACCAAACCAAAACCCGATATTTATCTGAAGATCATCAATGAATGGGTTATCTTTCCTTACGAAATCCGGGAAACAGCCCAAGCTTTTATAAAATTATTTACAACTAAAGCTAAAGCCAAAAAAAAATTATTAGAAGTTGGCTTCGAAAATTGGGAAATAGATGAAATATTCCAAAGCTCCTGACATCCAGCAAAAAATAGATCAATTAATCGATCAATTAAATCTTGATTATATTCAAGGAAAAAATATCCACTGCATCCGCAGTTTTGATGCAAAAACGAGGGCCTATGCTAGAATCTGGGGCATGGCAAAGCTTTTTAAAGAAGTTGCCGGACTAGAACCCCACTATATCATCGAAGTAAACGCTAAGCGCTTTGACAAATTGAATCCGCGTGAACAGTTAAAAACCTTGATTCACGAATTAATGCACATCCCAAAGACCTTTTCAGGAGCGCTTCTCCCCCATCGAGGTAGATACCATCGTATCAATGACCAAGAGATTGAAAAAATAATCAAAAGTTTAGAAATTTAGAACTCTGCAGTAACCCGAAAACCAATCTGGCAGGTTGACTTAGGATCGGCATTTGCTACTGCATTTAAAAAACAAGAGCGAAATAAAACTTGCCGTAGTAAAATATAAGCTTAAAACTATGAAGAAATTTCTTCTCGCTTTAGCTGGTATAACTACGGCTGCTGTGCTATTTTACTTTTTAAAGTTAAACCAATTTTATCAGCGCATCTATACTCCAATCGCCAATAAACAGAAAAACAACAAAGTAAAACTAGATAAAACTCAATTCTCTATTCTCCTTTTGGGCTATGCCGGAAGCAATTATGCTGGTACCTATCTGACTGATACGATGATAGTTATGCACTTTGATTCAAAAAAAAAGCAGGCTCTCATGATCTCTCTTCCCCGCGACCTCTGGCTAAAACTCCCAACCAAATCAGGCGCTGATTTTCATGCTAAAGCCAATACCATCTACGAAACAGAGCTTTTCCCCAACACCTTTCCCGATTTAGACACGAAAATTGCTGGTTCCATAAGCGACGCCGAACTAACTAAGTACATTTTAAGTCAAATCACAGGACTTGAAATTGATAATTATATTACTATTGATTTTGCCAGCTTTACCAAAGCGGTTGATATCATAGGAGGAGTTGATATAAACGTCCTTAAGACTTTTACTGATGAAAAGTATCCAAGCGAAGGCAAAGAAAATGACCTCTGCGGTAAAGAGGAAGATTTTAAAAAAATAGAACCATATTTAAATGGAATTGATGCAACCGGTTCTGCCGAAAAAGAAAAATTATTGCAAGAGCAACCGGCCTTAGAGGAATTCTTACGCAATGCAACCGAATCACCACATCTGGCGTTCCCTTGCCGTTATGAAAGAATACACTTTGCCTCCGGACAGCAACATATGGATGGAGCTACAGCCCTAAAATTTTCCCGCTCACGTCAATCTCTCCAGGATGGTGGAGATTTCGCCAGGGCCAGAAGACAACAACAACTTCTTGAGGCGGTGAAAGAAAAAGTTTTTTCGGTTGGTTTTATTGCAAAATTACCAGCTCTTTTAGATGAAATGGAAAAATATGTCAAGACAGATATTGCGCCAGATCAAATACAAAGATTTCTCAAAGAAGCATCCTCGGCTAAAGAATACTCGTTGACTTCATTAGTATTGAGCGATCAGAACGTTCTCAAAGCCACAAGGTCGGAAAACGGCCAGTTCATATTAATTCCAGATAAAGGAATGGATGACTGGATACCTGTACAACGGTTTATCAAAAACACAATTGACGGAAGTACTCCAACGCCGACTCCTACTCCTGGCAAAAAATCCATACCCGCAAACTAATTCTTACTTTACTAGTATACCCATCTTACTCCAGTTTGCAGCTCGCAAGAGCGAAAAAGTGGATTAGATGGGTATATACTGAATAACTCAGTTGCAAACCTGAGTTATCGAAGTATACCAATACTACCACGGTCGTTGCCAAATTGGTAAAAGAGAGTTTTTACAGTTTTGTTTTTGGTGCTATAATCTGGCAACTGTGGTTTTTCTGGTTAAATCTTCGTTTTAAATAACACAATTCATTATCCCTTTTTCTTCCTTGATGAATTGATGTATTGGATTGCCTGTTTTGGAGTTTCTGCAAAATAAATTAATTCCTTTAATTCTTTGGTTAAAAAACCGTCTTTTTCCATACGCTGAAGTTGGGCTTTTAGACCTGCGTAAAAATTATCGGTATTCAAAACTACCACCGGATGATTATGAAAATTATGTTTTTTAAGCTCCAACAACTCTGATACTTCATCTAGAGATCCAATACCACCAACCAATAATATAATTGCGTTGGATCGGTTAAAAAATAGCGATTTCCTGTCTGAAATATCTTTTGTTATTATCATTTCGTCAGCGTTCATTCTTCTACCTTGTTTTAAAAACTCTACAGTTATACCGATTACTTTCCCACCCTTATGTTGTACCTCATCGGCGATTACTTTCATCAGTCCCTTGTTCGTTCCACCCCAAACCAAGTCATAACCATTCTCAACTATCAATTTAGCTAATTTGACTGTGGCATCAACGTATTTTTTGTCAACCTCGTTAGCCGAGCAAAAAACTCCGATTGTCTTCATTTTGCTATTTTATCATTTTGTATAAATTCTAAAAATATTGTTTTGTAAAATATATATTAGCATTTTTAACCAAAAAGTCGTGTCATTCCTTCTGGCTTGAGTAATAGAATAGGCATGTGTTGCTTAGGATTTAAACCGTAGGGGCCGCTTCTTAGAAAATTAAACCAATCCTCAGCAGATTCTCCCTCAAATCCAAGTTCTTCTACTAAACTCTTTTCATTTACTCTCCTCCACTTATGATCGTCAACAATAGGATAAAGAGAGGCTTTTTCCTTTAAGACTTTAAAAAGCTCTTCCTCTCTTCTGGCTTCACCTGTTGCTATAGACATGCAGTCTGTGCCAAAACCGCTCACCATACACATTCCCCTCGGATGCAGTAATAGCTCAATCGTATCAATAAACCTTTCTAACTCAACTCTTGTTATATGCGGATGAACATCAGAAGTGTAGATAAGATGAAACTCTCCTGCCTTAACTGGCCGAAAGTCTTCCATTGACCCCAGATGGAATCGTACTTTTCCAGTCTTAACCATTGAGACCAAAGATTCCGCCAGCTCATCTAGTAAGAGAAAATAGTAGCGAAAATTGTCTGTATTAAAAGTGAAGCAATCATCACATTCCTCAGGTTTCATATCTGCTGCATCTGCGCAAACAAATTTATGCGCAAGAAGAGAAAAGAGATCAGCTGGTAAAAATGTAAAATAGTCCTCGAGATCAGGAAAAAGCTCAAACATTCTGCCTGAAAATATTTCTCGGATTTCTGGCGGTCTAGTCGCTATGATCCTATCTCGTACAGCTTCACCTGTTTCTTGTGCAATCACTGCTTGAGTAAGTAGGTATGCAACAAAGATATTTTGACTTGGGTTATAATCGACAAGACCGAGCGACTTAATCGCGCCACTTCTCTCAAGAAGGGCAGCGTAGTCTAGTATCTGCCCAGAGCCTGTGATTGATAAAATGCGCGCAGATTTTATTTCAAGTCTTTTAAGTCCCTCAACTGTTGGCAAATTTAGAATCGGAAGACTTTGAGATTCGGTAGTACTAAAAAAAGGCCTCTCGGGTTTATATCGTGTTGTATAATGATCGCCGCTTACTGTTAAATTTAGACCTTCGGAGTTAAGCATAAGCTTAAATCCAGTTATTATACAGATTGAAGCGAGAAAAGTTTAACCTTGGAAAGTGAAATTGGTAGTAAAAAAATTGATTGGGTTGACAAGTTATCCAAAAGATGTGAAGATAAAATATTATGGAAACTCTTTTTATCCTGATAATTTTATTTATTGCCTTCGCTGTACTTCTTATCATTCTTCTTGACGTTCATGTCATTTTGAAAAATGAAAGAAAACTTCAGGAAGAACTACGGGAAGAGCGCGATATTGCCAAAGCAATCGTTTCTTCCATGGGTGAAGGACTCTTAGTTTTAGATACAGACTACAAAATTAAGCTCATAAATCCGGCGGCTGAAAAATTTCTAGAAACAAATTCCAAAGAAGCCGTAGGTCAAAAATGGGCAGAGTTTGGCAAAGCCTATATAGGCGATAAACCAATTCCTTTTGATAAACGTTCTGCTGTAATTTCACTAAAAAAGGGCCTTGTCAAGATCACCACGATAACAGACGACCACTATTATGTCACCCGTTCAGGTAGAAAATTCCCGGTTGTAGCCATTACTGCACCGCTTATTCATAACAATCAGGTCATAGGCATTGTCAAAGTCTTTCGAGACGCCTCAAAAGAAAAAGACATCGACCGTATGAAAACAGAGTTCATCTCGCTTGCTTCCCATCAGCTAAGAACTCCCCTATCCGCGATCAAGTGGTTCGTCGAGCTAATAACTGACCCAAAATCTGGCCCGATGACCGAAGAACAAAAAGAATATACCAAAAACATCAGCATCTCGACCGAACGGATGATCGATCTAGTCAACTCTCTTTTGAATATCTCAAGAATTGAATCCGGCAGAATAATGATTGAGCCGAAGCCGACTGATCTTTTAAACCTTGTTAAAGAGGTCGAAGCTGAACTAGCTAAAAAAATCGACCTAAAAAAAATTAAATTGATTGTCAGCACACATCAAAAACTCCCCAAAATTAACATCGATCCGAAGCTCATAAGTCATGTCTATACGAATCTTATCGATAATGCTTTAAAATACACACCTGAATCTGGAGAGATCGTCGTTATCATTTCCAAAAAAGATCAGGAGATTATCTCCCAAGTAACAGATAGCGGTTATGGTATTCCCCAACCTGAACAGACAAAACTCTTCCAGAAATTTTTTAGAGCCAGCAATGTCGTAAGACATGTGACTGAGGGAACTGGACTCGGATTATACCTCGTCAAGGCCATTGTTGAATCGTCAGGCGGAAAAATTTGGTTTAAAAGCGAAGAAAATAAAGGCACGACATTTTGGTTTAGTTTGCCCCTTGCCGGCATGAGAGCTAGAAAAGGTGAAGTATCGCTTGACTAACGTTTGATTAGAAAGTATAAATAATATAAGCAAAATTACAATAACCAATCCACAAGAAACAAACAATATTTAAATTTCAATTAAACAAATTTCAAACAATTTAATAATTTGTAATTTGGAAATTTGTTTGGAACACTTGTTTCTTGGAATTTGGAATTTTTTAAATTATGGATAATCAGGATCTCAAAATAATGGTAGTCGAGGATGAACCGCTTCTTTTGGAAGCTATTGGTAAAAAATTGGAAAGGGAAGGAATCACTACCATACTTTGTTCTGACGGCAAACAAGCAATTGACCAACTTATCCAAAGCAACGACTTGCCTGATGCTGTCTGGCTTGACTATTACCTTAAAGATATGGATGGGCTTTCTTTTATGAGTGAGATTAAACAGAATTCCAAATTACAGAGTATACCTGTCATCGTTGTCTCAAACTCTGCCAGCACGCAAAAAGTAAATACTATGTTGGCGCTTGGAGCAAAAAAATATTTGTTAAAAGCCCAATATAAGTTAGATGATGTTATTAGCATTATTCGACAGTTGATAGCGCAGGTAAATACAAACAATAGCGGATAAACGGAAGAGAAATTCAATCGAACAAATTATGGAAGAAAAGTCGCAAAAAAAAGTCCTGATCATCGAGGACGATCAGTCCTTAGCCGCAGCTTACAGAATAAAGCTTTCTCCTCACTTTGCTACACAAAATGCCATAACCGGAAACGAAGGGATTAAATATGCCAACGACTGGCAACCAGACCTCATAGTATTGGATCTTTTTCTTCCCGGACTTAGCGGTCAAGAGGTTCTCAAACGCCTCAAAAAAGACCATAAAACTAAAAAGATTCCGATCTTGGTTCTTACCAACCTTGAGGGTCAATGCGAACAGATGCTCGCGGTCGGCGCTTCAGACTGCATGATCAAAACCGAAATGAGCATGGATCAAATCCTAAAAAAAATCAGAGACTCTCTCGATATAGATTGAACTTTCCTTTTTCTATTTTCTTAATCACTCTTAGCCTCTTTAATAATATTTTTATGTTACAATCTAGTAACTTATGACAGCCGAAGGACAGCCTATCAGGCTAAAAAACATCCTGAAAATTGCTGTACCGGTTGGCTTAGCTATCTGTGGTCTTATTGCCTACTTCGGATTTGATCAGCAAAAGATCGAAAAATGGTTTAAGTCTACTGAAGGAGCCGGAGCAACCCCTACGCCGTCATTGACCTCACCTGCCGGAAATATATTTTTAGCTGAAACCCCGATGCCAACGTCTATGCTACCAGCTCCAGAAGTTAAAAAAACGCCTATGGCTAAAAAACCAAAAAGATGTGCAACTGTTGATTCCAAAGTTTTTAAACGAAAGAATGCCTTCAGAATTTGGCTTCACTTAGGTAAACCGGAGGAGCTTATTTTTGAGAATGTTGCCGGGCCGGACGCGACCGATAAAAAAGTTAGAGTATCAAGAGGTAATTTACCTGGGTTGGTTAATAACGGCGATAGATTCTGCCTACCCAAGGACGTAAAAGTTAATCCAAAGTTCCGAAGAAGCGTACCAGTACCGCAGTCGTTCCCCGGCTTCATAACTAGAAGATAAAAAATATCAAAGCTAATCACAATAGACGTATTTTATAGGAAAACTGCAGCCGACCGCTGCGCATTGTTCTGGAGTTAACTTTTTATCTTGTTCAATCTTTTCTTCTATGCTTTCGCCTTTTAATTTGTATAAGCACTCAACCTTGGCTATTTCTGCAAGCGGTTTGTCAAATCCACAACAGCCACAACCGCAAGATATGTATGATTGGGCCTCCTGAGTTACTTTTTTAAAATTTTCAGCCTTATTGAACAATGATCTTAAAAAATTTGCTGTAAAGACCGCAGTCGCAATAATTCCTAGAAATATGATTGTTTTCCACATATAATTGACTCCTTTAATAAATATTTATACTAGTTTTGCTTGAAAGTCAACCCAATTCAATCTGATAACTAAAACTTGAACATCGGGGGTTAAAGATATTGTCAATTAAGCCATTAAGTTGAAATTATTATTATAGGCTACAAAAATCACCGCTGAGATGATAAAATAAAGACTTATGCCTGAATCGCCCTCAAATCGACAGTCTTATAAGGAGTTCCGCTCGCCACGATTCTACACAAGAATTATGGGTTTAATGGTTTTAGCGTACCTTGTTATTTTGTCGTGTAATGCTGGAGCCATTCCAACCGCTTCCGTTTCTCCAGCTCAATCAACGACACCTTACGCTGAAGTCACCGAAGAAGCTCAATTTCCTCCTCTTGAAGAAAATACTCCAGCGAATATTTTTCTTGTACCTTCGGTTGATGACCTCGTAAATTTTGGTCAATCAATATATAATCCTACGAGTATTGAAATTACTAAGGAAATTAATACCCGTGATCGTCAGGTAGTTGAAATCCAAGCAGCGCCAGTATATTCGCCTGAAGATTGCTATGATAATCAAGATACATATAGAGATGAAATCTGCAGAGCAGCAACTGCTTTTGCCGAAAGCACAGGTCTTGATCCGAATCGGATTATTGAAACCATTTATCCAAATTCTTTTCTCATCCCCCATGAGAATATATCTGATGCTTGTCTTTCTCCAAATCCTCAAGCCTGCACTTGGTCCGATGGAATTTTTGTTGAACAAGGTTACGCTATCCACCCGGGAGTGATCGCACATGAAATCACTCATTTTCTTCTACCACCAGAAGCTTACCAGTCAGATGGTCAGATGTGTACCGCAGCTAATCCTGATTATAGTTATAGTCTCTATCTCCCAACAGAACAATATCCCCCTGATCTTCTACCTGAAGGATTTGAAGTGTCAACAGCATATTTTGAGATAACTATCAGTAAAGAGCTGTTTCCAACTTTTTTTGAAACGCTGACAGAACCGGATTATACTCCAGGTAATTTGCTTGGTCAACCCCCTGATAAAATCCTACCTATCAATGATTTTGCCAAGAGAGTCAATAAAAACTCTACCTTATTTGAAGGCAGGTCTTTGAGTTTTATCCAAGATGGAGGGATTGAGCTTTTTTTAAGAGCTAATCACGCGTTTAATTCAATAATGAATTTGCCCGACTTTTCTCAACAACTTGACGCCTTGCCCGAATTCTGCCAACCATAACAACAAACAACACTCCACTCAACTAAAAATTGATTGAGTCTCGAAAATTGAACCTCGGGGGTTAAAGATATTGTCGATTTACTTTCTGGAAGGAAATCTTATCGCTTCAACTTGAGCTCTAAGCAGCTGGCCGGAATTTATCCCTGCATATACCGGAATATAGCCTCTTATCTGTTCCCTTATGTTGTTATTCATCACCTGAAAACTTGATACTCCCGGCAGTCCGTTTGCCGATTGAGAAAAAGCCATAACTAAGGAATTAACTATGTTCGGATAGACTGTTCCTTTCTCAACTTGGAAATCATATGATTTTAAGGTTCGGAAAATACCGTTTAGGAAAGGTTGATAATCACCGTAGGCCCTTGCTTCACCGGGTTTTACGGGAAATTTGACCGCGTCCTCAACCGCAAGAGAAAAAGCTCTGACTAATACTCTTTGGTTGAGGGGATCATGAAAAAAACCGTCGTTGAGAAAAGTGAAAATCTCATCGTACTCCATAAGACATACCAGCGAAGCGAAAATGTCCGATAATCTGTTGTAAGTTAAAAAAATTAAAGTACCTTGGTTATTAACTGTTATTTTCTCGCCGATTTTTGTCTTAGGAAAACCTATCGCTTCCCTTATTCTTAATATTGCTTGGCTTTGTCTTAGCCAAAATGGGTCGATAAATTCGGCCCTGGACGGCTCGTCATAAAAAATATCTGACATAGTTTTTTTTGATTATTTATTTTGGATATTTCCTAATGTATAACCATTAAGCTTTTCTCTTAATAAATAAATTTTGAATAGATTAATTATATTTTAATATAGCGATTGAACCTAAAACTTCAACCTCGGGGGTTAAAGATATTGTCATTGTTGTTGAAGTAGAACAAACAAACTATAAAATAAGGAGAAAATAAAAGCTAAACCAATATTTTGAGTCACTTAATTTATTTTATAATATTATAAATAAGGTCATGACACTCTATTCCACTCCGGAGGTGGAGATAGGATTATTGAACGAGTCGGATTAAGAATTTAATTCTTTTTGCACTCTTTCGGCTAAAAAGATTTTTATCAGCGATTGGTAAGCTACGTCGCGAGAATTGGCAAGCTGTTTGATCCTTGCCAAAAGCCACTCCGGTAAGCGGATCGAGATAGTTTCTGTTGAAGGTTTTAGATTCGGAAAGATAACCTCCTCGGCTTTATCCCAATCAAAATACTCAGAAGTGTCAGCTTTTGCCCAAAACTTCCGCTCCTCGTCTTCATTCTTAAACTTTGGTATTGCTTTGAATTTTTTTTTCATAAGCCCTCCTTTCTTTTCGACTCATATCTCGAACCGAAATAATCCTTACCTTTTCTGCTCTTAAGGTAAAGAAAACTGCTAACTTTCTGTTTCTTTTTGTCACTCCCCAGACCATATATCGATCTTCAAGCAAAGAATGCTTTTCGTCTTTAAATATATATTTTTTAGGACTTTCAAAAGCCTCTTCTGCCTCTTTATCAGATACTCCGTGTTCTTTTAGATTTTTTTCGATATTGCCTTTATCCCACTCAAACTCCAGCGGCTCCTGCAAAATCTTCATTTATTTTAGTATATATGAGCAATATACATTTGTCAAGTATGTAACATTTTACCTGCGGTGGAAAAATAATTTTTCATCTTTGCTATTGCTTCATCGACTTTATGCAAATTTGCCTTTGTCTTTAGATTACCTCTAGCATACTCCATTATCGGACGGACCGATTCAATTTTTCTGCCAAATTTTTCCGCCATCCAAGTATATCTAGGAAAAATCCAAACATGAAAATGGTGTGACGTATCTTCTTCTTGGATCAAATAAACCGTCTGGATGTCTAATACCTACCTCATCATTTTTCGCAATCCCGTCAAAAATTCAATGAAATCAGCTCTTTCTTCTGCCGTAAATTCATCCACACTCTGTAAATGCCTTTTTGCTGCAACTATGACAAAACCTGGAATAGGAATCTCATAATCTTGATTTGCGACAAAAAATTTTGTCGAATCTATAAAGATACTTGTACTCTCTACTTCACCTGATTGAATTGCACAACCAAGACAACCCACTTTTCTCTTATTTCCCTTTATCCTAACGATTTCTCTTTTTCGATACATAGTTTTAATTTTACCAATTTTTTTCGGCGTCAGCTGAAAGCCTACTCCAATTAATCGATTAATCGAAGTGCTATTTCGCTCCGGAAATGGAGGTGGGATTAAATTTTAATAAATTGACTTCGTTCGGGGCCGGTGCCGATGTAGAAGATAGGAATTTGTAGGAAATCCTGGATGAATTTTAGGTAATATCGGCAGTTTCTTGGCTTTGTACCTGTATACCCTCAGGGTGTATGATTAACCACGAAAGTATTTTGACCAGAAAATATGGAGGCTCAAAATATTATCTGCCTGCACTTCTCCAATCAGTTTATGAAGAAATAACTAGACCGATCAATCCTTGTGATAATTGTCTTATAGCAACAACTGATGCCCTGAATCTTGTTCACGAAGCAATTTATTAAATTTAGGCAGTATAATTAATCTCGTATGAAAGAAGGTTTGTATATACCAGCTCCGGAAATGGGGGTTTTGCTGCCAGATCCGGAAAATATATTTGGGAAAGGGTGTATTCAGGAAAGAATACCTGCTGGAGTTCTAAATCTCCTAGTTGCGGTTAGTTATGTATTGTCTTCTTGTGCTGGTGGAGCCTTCGATAGCCACACGCAAAATGAATTTGATAAGTTACAGGTTAAACCGACTGCAACCAAAACGTCAAATGGTACAGCTGAAAAAATTTATATTCCTCCTAGTCCATCTAGCGAACTACAACCTGAATGTGGTGAGTATGAACCAAGACAGGTTATGATTAGCCCCTTAGGTGAGAACCCAATTTTTAATCCGATAGATCCAGAAACTGGCAATATTTTTAAATGCACTGCAGTTCAACCTAAAAGCACTAGGAGTGTTGAAGTCAGCTGCGAAACGCAAGGAATAGGAGAACAAACACCCGTTAATCTTGAAGATATTAAAGGAGTTAAAACTTTTAATACAACTGTAAAAGATACAAGCTTATCACGTACTCCTATAGATCAGGTTATGGCTTTAATTGTTAAATATTGTGGTTTGCAAAAATAATCTATTCCACTCCGGAGATAGAGGTGGGATTAGATTTTAATAAATTGACTTCGTTCGGGGCCGGTGCCGATGTAGAAGATAGGAATTTGTAGGAAATCCTCGATGAATTTTAGGTAATATCGGCAGTTTTTTGGCAGTCGGCTGAACTTTTTAATTTTATCGATTGGTTCTGTCCAACCGGGAAAACTTTTATAAATCGGTGTTAATTTGGCAAGTTCGCGATAACCTGATTCAACATAGGATATTTTCTTGCCGTTTAGCTTATAACTAATACAGACTTTAATTTCTTTTACGCTTGTTAGAATGTCAATTTTTGTAATTGCCAAACGGTTTGCTTCGGCAAGACTGGTTGTGAATTTAACCGCTTCAAGATCGAGCCAGCCGATCCGGCGGGGCCTGCCTGTAGTTGTGCCAAACTCCTTACCTCGCTCCCTGATCTGATCTGCTGTTTTTCCAAAAAATTCGCTTGGCAAAGGTCCTCCACCCACACGTGAGAGATACGCTTTCACCACTGCCCAAGAGCGATTAATTCTGCTTACCGGAAGGCCCGCGCCGGTATTTATGGCTCCTCTGATGATGTTACTGCCGGTAGAATAGGGATAAGGACTCCAGTCAATATCCAACATCACTCCATGGGCTCCCTCGAGAAGAATTTTTTTGTTGTCATTTTGGGCTTTTTGAAGAACCGGATAAACTTCTCGGACATAAGGCAAAATCGTTTTCCTATGCTCTGCCAATTTCACCAGCTCTTTCTTGACAGATATTGGTTTAACGCCAAACAATTTTAAAATCTTATTTTTTATTTTGGCCTGAAAAGTAAATTTCTCAACAAAACCTTTCCAGTCTAAAAGTTCATACATTCTCAAGCCGTTGTAGCTGACTTTATCGGCAAAGGTCGGACCTATCCCCCGACGGGTGGTGCCAAGTTTATTTTTCCCTCTGGCATTTTCATAGGCTTCATCCAGCGCCTTGTGATAGGGCATAATCAAATGACAGCGGGGAGAAATTAGAAGTTTATTTTTGAGCAAGTAACCGTCTTTGGCTAAGTTATTAATTTCTTCGAGTAAAACCTCAAGATCGACGATGACGCCGTTGGCGATCACTCCGATTGCTTTGGGATTAAGAATTCCAGAAGGCAGCAAATGAAAAGGATAGCGTTTCTCTCCAACGATAACAGTATGACCGGCATTGTTGCCGCCGTGAAAGCGGACAACATAGTCGGCGTCTGCCGCCAAATAATCAACCAGCTTGCCTTTGCCTTCGTCACCCCATTGGGAACCAAAAACAAACTGTATCATATTGGTTTTTTGTTAGATTCTGCCATGAGTTTCCCTCCCGTCAGTGCTCGAACCAGCGACAGGCTGGAAAAATTCTGCGCGCTGCCGGGAGCCCTTCCTCTCATGTCACCTAACAATAATTATTAATTATTTTATAAGCCCTACTAGTTTTTTGGCTAAACCCAAATAATTTTCCGGCTTAAGTTTAACTAATTTCTCTTCGTTTGCCAATCCCAATTGCTTTAACAATTCCAAATAATCTTCTTTATTCAACTGTTTTCCCCTGACCAGGTCTTTAACCTTATCATAGCCTTTTGAATCTTTTTTCAATCGTAAAAATGTCTGCACTGCCTCGGTTAAAACCTCCCAATGGTTATTGAGCGTTTCATTAGATTTTTGTCTATTTACATCGATCTTGGCCAAACCCAGCTGCAAACTTTTCCAAGCAACAATGGTATAACCTAAAGCCGAACCCATACTGCGCTTCACGGGTGAATCGGATAAATCGCGCTGCAGTCGGGAAACTGATAATTTGTTTTGAAAAAACTGGAAAAGTGAATTGGCTATTTGCAGATTACCCTCGGCGTTTTCAAAATTGATCGGATTGACTTTTTGCGGCATGGTCGAGGATCCGACCTCTTTTTCTACAACCTTTAGTTTCAGATCCTCAAGCATGATGTAGATCCAAACATCCTGACTTAAGTTCATCAAAATCTGGTTTACCAGAGCCAAAGTTTGAAAAAACTCGATCCAGTTATCATACGGCAAAATCTGGGTTGTATAAAGGTTTGGCTGCAAACCTAGACTAGATACAAATTTTTTACTTTTTTGTAACCAGTCGACAGTGGGAAAAACAAATGCCATAGCATTGAAGTTGCCGACTGCGCCGGAAAGTTTTCCTTCAAAAGTAAATCTGGATAATTTCTCCTCTTGTTTTTTAAGTCTTTGGTAGAAATTTGCCAGCTCTTTGCCAAAAGTCGTCGGCACTGCCGGCTGACCGTGTGTTCGACCAAGCATAGCTGAATCCGCATAAATCTTAATTAAAATTTTAAGTTGCTCCATGATCTTTTTCAGTTCGGGAAGAATGATTTCTTTTTTGCTTTGTAAAAGCATCAGGCTGTAGGCGAGGTTATTGACGTCGTCTGAAGTCAGGCAAAGATGAAGATATGATGCGAATACCGACAAATTTTTTTTAGCAAATTTTTCCTGCAAAAAATACTCTATCGCTTTAACATCATGTTTTATCTTGTCCTCGATAGTTTTAATTCTTTTGGCGTCAACATGACTAAACTCGCGCCAGAGACGATTGATTTTATCAGCTTGTTTTTTTGTTATTGGTTCGATTATTTTTTCTGATGAGAGAAAAAGAAGATATTTGATCTCGACCAGCAGGCGATATTTAAAATAGGCAAAGTCGGAAAAAAATTTATTTAATTCAGTCAGTTGAGAAGCATAGCGGCCATCAAGAGGACTGATTCTAGTGAGGGGGTCCATATTTTACGGCTTATTTGTACCAAATTTAGTCTTTTTCGTCAATGGTTATATCTACACTTGTCGAAAGTAACCTATCTGACCACGGCCGTTGTCATATTGGTAACTATTGAATCGGAGTAGAAAATACTAAAAAAGAGGGCATTGTGTCTATGAAATGAAGTGGAAATAACCAAATAACCTATTTTTTTAACTGCAAATAACCGGAATATCCAGCCATAGCCAATAAAGGATATCCGACTGCTCGGGCTAATTGACGTCTCTGAGCCCAATTTAAAACTTCACGAGTAGTATCAGTAATATCTTTATCTTTTGACACTAGCGCCCGAGCCGGTGCAACCGCAATTTCACCAACGGTAATTATAGCTAAAGCACCTAAGCCCAAGGCAACAGCATCAACCTCTCTAGCAAGTCCGATGGCCAATTCGTATCCTCCTTTAAAGATATTGCCAGCTCCTCTTAAAGTAAGCTTTGTTCCTTTTGAAATATTTTTCCTAAGAGTAGATAAGGTGGTTCTAACTTCAGTCTTTTCAGGTATTTGTTCTTCAGCTCGTCTTTCTCGGCTAATACTACTTTTAAAATTAGCTATAACTTTCCGCCATCCGGAGGTCTCTGGTTGCTCACCCTCATTTTGTGATCCAGTCCTATTTTCCATATTTTTTAAAATATCAAATTATTTCGTATAATATAGGATAAATATTAAAAAATCAAATGTATTTAGTTCTCTTTATATAACAAGTCCTTTTTAATCTTTAAACTTAACCTAAATTGTTTTATATTCAAACCTATAATTAAATAAAATCAGATTCTAGATTAAATCTATCTTAGACTTGAGGGCCAACTTCCTTGGCTGCGAAACTCTGCAAAAACTTCTCTGGCTTTTCTCAACATAACTTTTCCTGCTTTAGTAATTTTATAGCTTGTTTCTCCGTCATCAACTCGCCTTAGCATTTTTTTTCTTGATAAATGATCAAGTAAAAGTGTCAACTTTTGACAAGCAAATTTATTTTTTTGACTTTGTACGGGAACGAATTGTCCTTCAGGTGACGTCAACGTCACCATATCATCTAAAATTCCTTCAAAAGTTCTTTGGACTGGTGGCAGAGTTCGTAGACTGATTAAAACATCAAGCGCCTCTATTGTGATAGGCAAGCCGGCATTAAGTAAGGATTGATTTTGAGCTTTTCTGTCAAAAAATAATACAATATTTTTCCCAAGATAGTGGTCCCGAAAAGTAAATTCACTAGCTCTTTCTATCATCGATGTATAAAAAAAGATGCTGCAAAAGATTTACTTGTTTGATTAAGACTTGGATTATTGTATTTTATCTTTACAAAACTCTTAATCTAATTGACTATTTCGATCAATTCTAATCTCTCACCGCTTGTTAAATCTACCTCAAGCACTAAGCCGGCCACCTCGGGACAATAATATTTGTGTTCCTTTGCGCCTGGCTCAAGTGGGCTGTAATCAAGAGTCTGCAGACAATTCTGATAGGTTGCTTTTTTAGTTACGACTGTTTCTGCTACCGATACAACATCTGCCATATCCTCTGCTCTGTCTGGGTAGTACTCTTGACGGTAGGAATCGCCTGGTTTTGCATTTGCTTTCAACCAAATACCTGGTTCTGCGCCATCAATCCCGGCTATCCATGCACCTGCGTGATTTTTTAATTTGCCATCTTCGTAATTATCGACATCTTCGCCAAAGTACCAAACATTGTCTTCCTTATCCTGAGCTAGATAATCACGCGTGTATTCGACAAGTTCTCCATCCTGATAAACTTTATCGACATATACCAGTGTTTTAATGCCCATTATCTCTTTTGTCTCACCGGGAATCTCGATCTCCACCCGCTCAATACCATCATCTTTTTCAGCTTCATAAACAAATTTTCTGCCAACGGGAAGGGCAAAATATTTATTAGTAATCGTGGCAGAAAAATCAGACGGATTAAACTGAGGGCTCGATCTTTGACTAGCTGGCTTTTCGCTTTGGAGAAAATAATACACTACCGCAATGCTGATGAAAATAATGACAATGCCTACGATTAGATTTTTGTTTCTCATAAAAGCGGAGAGGGTGGGATTCGAACCCACGCGAGGCTTTTTAGACCTCAGAGGTTTAGCAAACCTCCGCCATGGACCAGACTAGGCGACCTCTCCAAAGTTACTTAAATTTTATCATATATTTTAAAAGATGAATCTATTCAGGTTGAGACAACTACTAATAATTCTGTATAAACCCAAGAGCGTCTTGACAAAAAGGCACAAAAGCCTTATTATCAAGATAGAGGAACTATATAATAGAGTCAAATATGGATAAAAATGAAGAGCAATTTATAAAACAAGAGCTTTTACTTCGAGATTATCTTGCAAGTGAAAGGACGATGATGTCAGTTGATAGAACCTTCTTGGCATACATTCGTACTTCTTTGACACTTTTTATAGCTGGAATATCTTTTATCAAATTCTTTGATAGTTATATTATTCAGGTTCTTGGCTGGCTTCTGATTCCGGTTGCAATCTTTACCTTCGTATTGGGAGTTCATCGATCAATGGAGATGACGACCATAATCAACGAGAGAGCAAAAGAAAATGGATATAGAGTGGATTCTCCTTCAAGTATTGTCCGACAGCCGTTATATACTTTGACCAATTTTTTAAGAGATACTCTAAGAGCAATTTATCGGTCATTTCTACCCGCTACTCATCACCACGAGCGAAGAAGCTAATTCCACTTCGTACCAAATTGTGGGCGAGGAGGGAGTTGAATACGTTCGCTTCGCTCAGTACTATAACCCTCACTTTATAAGTGCCAGAGGGGAGAGTTGAACTCCCACGCCCTTGCGAGCACATGGTTCTGAACCATGCTTGTCTGCCATTCCAACACTCTGGCTAATACGAGCTTGCCTTGAACCGTACTTGTTCTGGTTCAGGATATGCCAGTTCCGCCACTCACCCATCGCAAATAGTACAGAGTAAATCCTCTGGCTCATCCTTGAGCGTCCACCGACTACTGGTAACATAAGTTTTTCGCTGCTTTGGTTAAAACAAAATTATTATAACATTTTTCCAGTCCCTCTCGCTCAGTTCTCATACTATTCCTGTATCGCGCGTGACAAGAATGATTTTTGCTAAAATATTTATAAATATAAATTGATAATTTGTTGATGAAACGACATAATACGCCTACAATTACATATACTCCAATCAAATCAAAAAGTAACAGATATTGCACCCTATACATAGTCCGGCATGGGGAAACGGATTGGAATATCAAAGGTCTTCTTCAGGGTCACACCGATATTCCTCTAAATAGAGCTGGTGAAATTCAAGCTAAAAAATTAGCCAGAAAATTGCGAGACTTAGAGTTTGCCATGATTTTTTCATCTGATTTACTGCGAGCCAAAAGAACGGCCGAGATCATAGCTTTGGAGAAAAAAATCGCAGTTCGAAGCACCAAAGCTTTAAGGGAGCGCAGTTTTGGTAAATATGAAGGTAAACCCTGGAGAGAGATAGAATATCAAGATTTATTAGTCAAGTTTTTTAAATTATCTAGCCGGGAAAGGTTCAAAAAAACTCCCTACCGCGGATTCGAAAGCGATGAAAAACTTATGGTCAGATTCATACCGCTTTTGCGTGAGGTCTCTATCGCAAATCTGGGGAAAAATGTCTTGGTTGTTACCCACGGTGGAATACTAAGAGCTTTTTTAAATCATCTGGACTTTAATCAAGGTAAAGAGCTCCCTCCGGGTTCAATAGATAATACTGCATATATTATAATTCAAAGTGATGGTGTGGATTTTTTCATCAGGGAAACATCTGGTTTACATAACATATAGGATTTTATTTAAGCTTATGTCAAATCTCTATCTTCGTAGTCTTTGTGCTATTTTTTCTCTAAAACCCAAACGTGGGGCTTCTAGATGCCATTGAATAATTCCTGCGGCGTAGGTAAATCCGCCTCCGAAGGAAACTAAAAGTAGGGTATCATCTTTGTGAATTCTTCCCTGATGATAGGCGTCATACATTGCAATCAGAATTGAAGCAGCTGAAGTGTTACCGTACTCTTCAATATTTGAAAACAACTTATCCTTCGGAATTCCCAACCTTCTGCCGACCATATCCATAATTCTTTGATTCGCCTGATGGGGAATCACCAGATTAATTCTCCTCGGATCGACTTCGCCTTGAGCATTAGTCATACCTGCTCTTTGGAGAAGCTCGACTGAAACTTCTGTCATCCTCTCAACCGCCTCTTTAAAAACATCATGACCCCGCATCTGGACGTGATGCATCCCGGTTGCTATCGTTTCTTTTGAAGCCGGGAATCTGCTTCCTCCAGCAGGCAACATCAAAAGGTCTCCTTTACTCCCATCAGCCTTAAGAAGAAAATGGGAAGGTTCGGCATCTTGAACGTTTTGCACCACAACGGCGCCAGCACCGTCCCCAAAAAGAATAGCAGTACCTCGATCGTCAGGATCAACTATTCTTGATAAGGTTTCGGCGCCAATGACTAAAGAGTTGTCCTGCATTCCAGCTCTATGCATTCCATACGTATAGGCTAAGGCATAAAGAGAACCACTACAGGCGGCTGACAGATCAAATGCTCCAGAGTGAACCGCTTGCAGGTTTGCTTGAACTTTACAGGCTGTTGAGGGGAAAATCATATCTGGTGTAGCAGTTGCCACAACGATTTGACCAATTTTGTCTGGATCAAGATCTGCCATTGCCAAGGCTTCCTCAGCAGCCTTTGTGGCAAGATCTGATGTTGCCTCTGCAAAAGATGCAATGTGACGACGTTTTATGCCTGTATTCCTTCTAATCCACTCATCTGACGTATTCATTCCTCTTTGTTCGAAATGTTTATTCTCCCTTATTAATTCTGGAGCATACATTCCAATCCCTGTTATTGCTGGACCGAGTTCTTTAGTCATAGATAAAAAATTATAACAGACGAATTCTCTATGATTATGATATTATTGATAGGATTTAAACCACCATATGGTAAACGTTGGAGAAATTCTAAAATTTCCAATAGATGAGGTTAAGCCAATAATCGTTGAGGCGCCAAGAGGAAATAAAATTTCCACAGAATTTAGAGAAAATAGAGAGTTGGCGATTTACGGCGCATCTTCATATTGGGGATTGCGAATACCAACTTTGGAAATCTTGTCAAAGCTGAATGGATTGCTTCAACCCCTTAGTCCCTTTGTTCCTCAAGGCTTCGAGGCGATTTATACCTATCCGGAGGGATTGAGTGAAGCAGATGCAGAACTATGGGAAGTCCAAGCAGCGGTAAATACCTTGCGTACTTTATCAGAAAGAAGCGGCATTGGACTTGACGAAATAGGTCTTTTTGCCTTTGCATGCGGAACTCCAATAGGTGATCAGTATGCTGAAAGGATAGCACATGAAGCAGGAATTCCACCAGAGTGTCCTAGATTTGAAGTCAGCACCGCCTGCAATAGCGGCGCCCGCGCCCATGCAAAAATCTATGAAATGGTAGAACAGCATCCCGAGCTTGCCAAAGAAAATGTCCTTCTTATGGCCCATGAAGGTATGCGTCGTCTAATTCCTTCAGCCTATGATACCACGAAAGGTGACCCTTTTTCTCTCTCAAACTTTGGCAATGCCACTGCGGCTATGATTTTTCGCCCAGAAAATATGAGGAGAATTGTTAGTATAACAGAAGAACTTGAAGATGGTAAAGGAGCTCTTGCAGGAACCGAAACCTACACGATTGACAAAAACCCAGACACTCCTCTAGTCCAAATTTTTGATGACGGAATGACTGAAAGAATTCGGCTTCCTACACCGCCTCCTGGAATGAGAGTGAGTTTAAAACCTATACATACTACCTTTGCCTTGGGAATGCTAGGCGGAAAAGGAGGTCGCAATGTAATTGATTTGCACGACAAAACTGTCTCTGACCCAACTTCAGGTTTCGAACCTAATCCCCTAGTTCTTATAATTGCTCACCAGCCTTCAGATGGAATGTTGGAAAAAATTCGACGAGTTGCAGGCATAGATTCAGGCCTCATGCCCTTTTTAGGAAAATATGGTATTTATGGTAACTCAAGCGGCGCAACCTCGCTTCTAGCCTTTACTAAATTCATACCGGAATTTAAGCCGGGTATGCACATCGCACATCTTGGTCTAGGCGCTGGCTTCCAGCTTTCCGCCACGGCTTTAGAAATTGGCCAGGTTAGTAGTTAATATTTAAGCATATTTTTTATCTTCTTGCCGAAGTCGTCCGGGTGAAACCAGAGCTGGGTATCGGTTACGATCTCGGTAGTTTGATGTTTTTTAATAAAGTGAAGCTGCAAACTTTTAAGCAATTGTTCTATTTTATCGGCAAGAGTATTAAGTATTAAGTATTTAGTATTAAGTATTTTTTTTCTTGATACTTGATACTTTATACTCGATACTGATCTTGCGTTGGGAAATATATCAAATACCCACTTATTTGCATCAATAAATCTCAAATAAATACCGTTTTTTTGTCTAAGCGGTTTCATCTGGAGGACTTCGTGGGCGACATAATCTGTCTGCTTTAATTTAGGGACTTTTAGATTGTTGGCGTCGAAGAAGAGGTTGAGACAAACGGTATCCCTGAATTGTTGATTGTTAATTGTTAATTGATTTGGAGACGAGGCAAAAGCAATTTTTTCACTTTCGAGGGGACCAGGTACCGTCTGGTACCTGGTGAGACTCTCGTGTGATAAAAATTGCGTTGCTGAGTCTCTCTTTCTCCGTATACTAAGCAATTGTGCAAGAAATAGTGCAATAAATCTCCCGGTCCAGAGGCGGTCTTTACCAGTGATGATGAAAAGATCAATATCATGGTCTTCTCCGGCATTTAACATAGCTACAGAGCCAGACAGACCGACAAGTTTGATTTGGGGGAAAAGGGAGAGAAGTTTAGTGTAAAGTTTAAATCTCCACGAGTTAAGTTTGTTTATTGATATTTTTTGACGATTGTTCCATTGATTCATTGCTTCATTAGTTTTTTTATACTGGGTGAGAGTATATCTGGGAAGAGCGTTGGAAGTTGGAGGCCTGTCTTGAGCGAAGTCGAAAGATTGGAAGTTGGAGGAAATAAAATTCGAATATTTACTTCCAACTTCTAACTTCTTACTTCTAACTGATGTATTTCGTCTTGTTATGAGGCTCTCTTTCTCCATCTTTTCTAAAATGCTCATAATTTGCCGTTTTGAGGTCTTTTTTTTCAGGAAGGTATATATCTCCTCTAGAGTTAGAGGGTAATTAAAGAAAAAGAAATAGCGGAGAACATCTTTTACTAACTGCTCAATTGTTAAATTGTTAAATTGTTCCATTGCTCCTAATTCTCTCACTTTCTTCTCTAGTTGACAAGTAAAAGAGAAAAAGGTAAAATAGGCTTTGTTATGGCTGAAAAACCACTTCCCATTTGCGTCAATACGGCAGAAACTGTCAGGCAAGGTTTCGCTCAACATCTTATAAGATTTGGCCGTTTATCGCCTCATATTGTAAGTCAAATACGACAAGCTATTCATGTAGACAGGGAATATCATCAAGCTTTTGGTTTCGATCTCTCCGTTGGTGGTCCCTTCAGAGGTAATAAACTAAGATAAACTTCTCCATTTACAAACTACATAAAGCTAAAAATATTGCCAAAAAATGAAACGATCGTTTCAAAATTTGACAAGATTGAAGAAACTTTCAGTACAAATAAGAGATGAAAAAAAATCGAATGATTGCTTTTGATTGAAGTCCTGTGGTCGATAAAGATTATTTATAAAGTTGATGGACTGAGTCTCTGCTTTAGCACCAGATAGCTAAATTTCAAAAGTCGCAATTGCCTTACTAATCTCCAGGGCTGAATAATAAGCCGAAATAACCACTCAAAACCTAACTTTTGAAAAAATCTTGGCGCGCGAGGAACCACCTCACCCAGGTAATCAAAAGCTCCTCCTACTCCCATACAGACAATTCCCTTTAATTTCCTTTTGTGGCGATCTAGCCATAATTCCTGCTCCGGTGAACCAAAAGAAGTAAATAAGAGATGGGGCTTAAAACTAGTGACTATAGAGAAAATCTTTTCTTCCTCAACCTTAAGTGGCTTTTTAATATTTATTATCCCTTCGAGGCCAAGAAATTTAGCCTTACTATATACGTGGTTATAGCAATCAGCTAACATGAGTGCTAAATTTGGCTTGCCTCCAATTAGTATAACTCTTAAGCGTAACTCGGCTGCCAGTTTGACTAACGCCTGCATAAGTTCGACGCCCGTCAATCTTTCCACTTCAAAATTAAGCGTTTTTGCAGCTAAAATAATGCCAACTCCGTCTGCGAGTTGAATTTGGGCTTCTTCAATAACCTTTTTAAATTCTTTATTCTCTTGAGCTATTATTATGTTTTCAGGATTAATCGAAACAATATGCAAGTTTCCATCTGGGTGAAAAATGTACTTTTTAATTTGCTCTAGGGTTATCACTTTACTATTAAGTTTTAGCTTGATTCCTAGAAGGGTTAAAGATGTCATAATTTTATGAATTACTACAGGAATATTTAGTAGTTAGTAGCTCGTAGTTAGGAGCTATTTTTGTACAAATTTTTTTAGATTAATCAATTTGTCTAACGGGTCTAATCAGTCTTATCTAATAAATATATCAGGTAGATAGTAAATTTTACTATAAGTAATGAATAATTAATACTGTATCTCCCCTTACTACTTACTAATAACTACTAGCTACTCTTTGGTTTATTACTATAAGATCCTTCGCTTCGGTCGTTTCACTCCCTCGTTCAGGATGACGGGGGGTCAACGGATAGCTTCTTTATAGTTATCAAGATTTTCAATTGCCATACCTACACCACGGATGACACAAAACAATGGGTCTTCGACCACAAACGAAGAAACACCTGTATAATAGGTTAGGTATTTGTCGATATTGGTCAAGGAGGCAGTGCCACCAGATAAGACTATGCCTTTATCGACTATGTCAGCGGCTAGCTCTGGAGGTGTTTTAGCAAATACTTGCTTTATTCCTTCCAGAATTTGTTTGAGCGGTTTATGAAAAGCTGAAGTTATCGTATGCTCGCCAATCTCAAGAATCTTTGGCATACCTGACTGAAAATCTCTTCCTTTAACTTCCATAGTGCGTTCATTACTTGTCTTTTTAATCGAGGCAGTTTCCCCGATTCTCTCCTTTACCGCTTCGGTTCTATTACTGATTTCTTCTACTATAAAAGCGTTCCCGATCTTAAATTTTATTTCCTCAGCGGTACGCTCGCCAATGATTAGGTTGTGTTCACGGCGCAGTACCTGCATAATCGCTTCGTCAAGCTTGTTTCCGGCCACCCTCACAGTGCTATAAACCACCAGCTGGCCAAGTGAGATTATTGCCATTTCACTTGTCCCGCCGCCTAAGTTTACGATCATGTGGCCAGACGCATGCGATATTGGAATTTTTGCTCCAATTGCTGCTGCCAACGGCTCATCAATTAGGTAAACATCCGAAGCACCAGCTTGTTTGCAAGCAGCAACCACGGCTCTTTTTTCAACCTGACTGGCGCCGACCGGTATTGCAATCATCACTTGTGGCCAGAGAACGCGGCCCTTGAGAGCTTTTTTTAAAAAAAAAGTAATCATTGCCGAGGTAGTTCTATAATCTGCAATCACACCTTCCCTCATTGGTCTAGAGGCGACTATAGAGCCTGGAGTTCGACCTAGCATTTCTCTTGCGTCATTGCCAACTGCAAGGATTTTTTTATCTTCCAAAGAATAAGCCACAACTGTTGGTTCATTCAAAACAATACCCTCTCCTGCAACATACACAAGCGTATTTGCGGTTCCAAGATCGACTCCGACTTTTTTGCTAAAAAACATAGTCTTTTTGACGGTAGATGATTGATGATGGATGGTAGATATTTGAAGTTAGAAGATTGAGAGTTGATATTTTTGATTTTCTAGCTTCTATCCTCCATCTTCTTTATCAATTTTCTATCTTCCATCTTCTATCGTCTAATTCTATCTTTTATTGTATAATATTTTGCTCATATTTAGAGAGGGATCCATTCTATCTAAAAAATATGAAAATTGCCTATCGTGTCTTGCTTACTATAACTTTTTTAGTTATTTTAGCACTCATCATCAGTTTTGCTCGCGGATATAGGCTAGATTTCGATAAACAGAGCCTTACGTCGACCGGAATAATATCAGTTAGCGCCTTCCCAAAAGCAGCCAAAGTCTATGTTAATGAGATATTGAAAGGGGCAACTGATATAAATCTAACTCTTCCTGCGGGCGATTACCAAATCGAGGTTAAAAAAGACGGTTACACAAGCTGGAAAAAGCAGGTCAAGCTTTTAGGAGAGCTCGTCCTCACTCTTGATGTACTTTTATATCCTTTGAATCCGTCGTTATCACCTTTAACTAATCTTGGCGTAAGCCATATAGTTCCTGTAGCGCAATCTAACAAAGTTCTACTCTTTTCCGAGACCGGCGATGATGAAAAAGACGGCATCTATATCTATGAAAGCGGGCAAAATCCTCTATCCTTCTTTACACCCTTAAAACTAGTCGTGCTCAAAAAAAATCTCACTAACGCGATTGGAAATTTAGATCTTAAAGAAACAACTGTTGAGATAGCGCCTGATGCCAAAGAGGGAATCTTCAGCTTCGAGACTTTCACTGGACCCAAGTCGTATCTTTTATCACTCGATCCGCCAGCTGGGGCTACGTCTGATCTGGCTGGTGCGGAAAAAGTGATTTTTTTTGACATTTCGTCATCGAAGGATGCCATAATACAGGCCTGGACAGGACTAAAACAAGAAGCAAACCAAAAAATATTGGAAGCGTATCCTAAAGAAATTGCCAAAGTTGCTACCGATTCGTTTCATGTGGTCGAATTTTCACCGGATGAAACAAAACTGCTATATCTGGCGAAAAAAACAGTAACTTTACCCATTGCTATAAAACCTCGAATTATTGGGATAAACCAAACACCTGAATCTCGAAATATTAAGGAGAATGAACTTTATGTTTATGATAGAAAAGAAGACAGAAACTATGAAATCAGTTGGAAGTCTAATGTTGGAAGTTTGATGATAAATAATCAGTCTTCACTTCAAACTTCTAACTTCGAACCTCAAACTTCAATTTCATGGTATTCAGACTCAAAACATCTGGTCATAAATGAAGGAAATAAAATATCATTTATAGATTTTGATAATCTAAATAAACAAACTGTATATTCAGGTTCGTTTGAAAATAACTTTTATAAAGTTGCTAGCGATGGAAAAATACTTATCCTGACTAACCTTAATCCAGAAGCAAATAGGTTACCCGATTTGTATGCTGTGGGAATACGTTAATAATTCAGAATTTATAATTCATAATTTAAAATTAAATTTAGAAGGTAGAATTTTTTAATAATTCTTAATTCTAGATTCTGAACTCTACATTATAGTCCTATAGTTGATAGGCACGAAATATATAAATAATAAACGTGATTAAAATAATTTAATTAAATTAATTGAATTATTATAAAGCCAATAATACTGATTTAACTTCTTAATTAAACTTGTAAATAAGGATATGTTGAAAAATAACCGATAGTTAAATATTAAATCACTCTACTACCCTTGTGGCAAAAACTAACAGACGTTTAAAAGTAGTACCTGGGGGCCAACAGGTCTGCAGAGTCAGAAATTCCTTATTGCTTTTTCTGGTTAAATACTCAACTTGAGAAGGATCTGCTATCACTCTATCAACTACTCTATAAACATATCTTTGGCCTTGGTAAAAAATGTCTACTTCATCACCTTTGGATAGTTTATTTAATAGATAAAATATCGCATTATACGTTCCTACATTCCAAAAATAATCGGTCGAGTGGGCAAAGAGAAAGATGTGGCCGCTTTCGCCCGGGAATTTTGTTCCCGAAGCGTGGGCTACTCCTTTATTTAGAGCGTCTAAATAGACTTTTTCATTAGAAGCATCAATATTAGAAAGAATTCTTGCGTTTGCGCCTATTTTAGGTATTACCAGACTGAAGTTCGGATCTTGTGGTAGTAAAAACTCAACATCTTTAAGATTTAAGGCTTTAGCTAAGAGGCCTTTTGGTCTATTACCATCTCTGTCCCACGTAGTATCAAGATGGTAAGGTTGATCAACAACAATATATTTTTTTTGGATTGTTCTGTCAATAAAATATCTGATTTCTTCACGTACGGGAAGATAAAATGTTTTACCAATCAAAAACAGGCTCGAAAGAACGAGAAAATTACCGATCGTGCGAAGTGTGAGAATTTTAGTGTATTCGGGGGTTTTAAGTTTGGCTTTGATTTTCTGGATTTGCTTCTTCATAGCTTATTGTATGAAACTTTTCCTAGGTTTACAATAATTAACAAAGTTAAGGGTAATTTAAAAGAATTTAAGGGTATTAAACGATATTAAAGTAACTCAGAGGAGATTAAATTACATTAGTAATTCAGACACTATTTTCTGAAATTATTGTTAGTTTTCTTTTACTGTCTATCTGAAGATTAAATTTGTTTTCAAAGATATCTTTTCTACCCAGTAAAAGCGGAGTTGAATCATCTTTAGTTTCTACTGCAGAAGCTGCAACTTTAATAATTTTTGCTCCAATTTTTAATATAATATTGAAATCCCAAGTTTTAACTTTAAATCCGCCAACTCCCGAAGTAAAACTCGTTCTAAGCTGTGATTTTTTAAGTCCTAAAATTGGTAGAAAATGATAAGGTAATGTAGTCAAATCTGCCCCTGTATCTACTAAAAACTCGAATTCGTGCCAGCCGGAAATCGTCTTTACTCCCAACCTGACGATTGGATAAAAAAGCCTTCCGAATCCCTGAATCTGTGCATATTCAAAGGGAAATTCTAAAGACATAACGGGCATTTTTTTTAGGCACCCAAGAAATTACAACGTTGGTTTGATCTTTTGTTTTCTTAAATAAAATATCAAGTCTTTTAGCGTGAGCAATAACCTTACCTGTTTTTTTATTTTTTGCGATGTATCCAGGACCGTATTTTTTAATTATCTGGGTTATATTTATTGGTTCCATATTAAAAGTATAGGTAATTTCTAACCTCAATTCAACAGATTTTTTTAACGACTATTTTTACGATTGATTAATCAATAAAATACCTGATTTCTTCACGTACGGGAAGATAAAATGTTTTACCAATCAAAAACAGGCTCGAAAGAACGAGAAAATTCCCGATCGTACGCAATGTTAGAATCTTGGTGAATTCCGGAGTCTTGAGCTTGGTTTTAATCTTCTGTAAATGCTTACGCATAACTTATTTTATCATTGAGAAGTTTAAAAACAAAGAAATTAAGAAACGCTTAATAATTTTACTTAGACCTTCAAAACAATCTATCCCACTCCAGGGGTGGAGGTTTATTTAGAATTAATTGTTTTTGCTAACCTCATGCTTGTTAAAGGCTTTTATAACTTCCTCTGAAGGAACAAAAGTTTCTACCAATAAATTTAATTCATTTATCCTTTCTGCAGTTTTCTTTTTATCTACTATTACCATAATTTTACCTTTTAGTACGGGAAAATCCGTGACTAATTTTTCTACCATAATAACTGCATCATGATCTGATTCTGCTGTAAATACAACATAATCCGCCTTTTTAAAACGCTCTGTTAATTTTGGAACTTCTTGAATTTTAAGAAGATCAAAGTCTCCTAATGAAAATTCTATATGGTCTGGTCGAATCTCATGGTCTCCTATTTCTCTGAGTGAAGATATTGACCTTATTAAAGAACTTATCATACTTTCCGGCCTGATGTAAACTTCTCTAGGACTTTCATCGTCTTTTGCTTGTTCCTCATAAGCACCTTTAAAAGGTGATTGTTCAATGTGTAAAATATTTACCGGCTCGCCTCGTTTTTTCCCAAGGGCAAAATCAACTAGTTTTAGCCTAATAATTTCTGAGAAAACTGCTTCGGGAGAAAAAATATTAAGAATAAATTTTATTCCATACTTTATTTCTAGTCTATTTTGAAAATCTCTAAGTTGTTCTTCGAACCTTGTGTAGCGACGAGTAACTTCATCCTCAACTCCGATTCTTGGCATAATTACATTAATTACTCTTCCTTTAAGTTTTCCTAATTTTGTAGCTACTAATAAATAAACCTTATCTGGAGGAAACTGCATGTCTTTGCCGGTACCGTATATATCTGGCATACAATAAATAGTTATTTCGGGAGACCTATCGAGACCTGAATCTTTTATTAATGGAGGGACCTCTTTAGAGCTTTCTTCACTGCCAATTAGTTCAGTAATATCTTCAAAGCCAAAGTGATAGGATATTTGTTTCTCTTCCAAAGCTTCCAAGGGAATCTCTTCTTTTCCTGAGTGAATTAAAACAACCGGTCTATTTTTTTTATTTGATAGTCTGCCTGTTTTAGTTGCTTGACTTATTAACTCTCTCACCTCGCTTTGGGAGGAACTAACTATAACGTGGCTTGGGATGAGATTCTTTTTAAGTGGTTCTCTTCCGGCTAGGATATTTTTATTAAAACCAAAGTAATTTCTCAGCCAATCAACCGCTCCCAATGCGCCTGCAGCTATTGGCGAACCAAGCAATAACGAGTCTATAAACTTAACGGTCTCGGGAGCTTCTGGATCGGTAATAGTAACTAGTTGTGATATCACGTCGGTGTAATATCTAACGAAGGATATGAAATAATGGCCTAATCCTACTCCCAACGGTCTAAAATTGTTAATTAATTCATTAGCATGAGCTAAATCTTGGTATAAAGGGTTTGCAGGATCATTTATAGCCTCATGCAATAATGGAGCACCGATGGCAAAAGCTAAAATGCCCACTCCTGTGGGTATTTTTTTAAGATTTTCTTTTATTTTTAACTTTAAATATTCGTCAGCCATAGTCGTATATTATATCATTACTATAGGTTTTCCGCAAAAGAAAGCTGAGAGTTCAAATGGTTAAAAACCGACTAAAGGTCCACCCGCAGGGTGGACAGCCTCGAATTTCCTCAGTATTGGTCTAAAATATTTTTGGCTGAAAGCCATTCTCGCAATAAATAGACTGATCTAAGAGGGTGATGTTCTATTTTTTCTAGTTCTATTGTTTCTTTTCTCCTTCTTACTAAATATGCTTTTAAATTATGAATCTTAGCCAAAGAAGGGAATAACTTGGTTATTAAAGAAGAGAAACCACAAGCTTCAGCTATTTTCCTACAATGAATAATAGCTTCTTGACGTTCCTCTTTCGAAGCTGTAGGTAAAGACAATGGAGCATTTTCCTCAGCGTCAAGATCATCAACGTAGGCTGCCATCATTTCAATGGCTTGCATACCTATAACAGCTTTGAGATGTGAATTAGCAAGATTTTTAATATCTGCTTCTGATAATTGACTGATTAGAAAAGGAGCATATATTTGTAGTAATTCTTCATAAGAATTAGCCTTAGTGATCTTCATGCCTGTTTTTTCTGAAAAACCATCGATAAGAAGAGGAAAAATCATTCCACCATATATAGCGCTATCTAATTCGCGAAAAATGCACGGATTTGGAGTTGCGCTTAAACGATGATCAACTAATACTGTTCCATTATGAATAAATATATCAATTATTCCGTATTGATCTTCAGACAAGAGTTTTTCCAATCGCTTTCTAGATTCAGTTAAAGAACTGCGGGTTTCACTATAAATATAATGTAAAGCCGGGCTGAAATTTCTAGACAAGTACCTGTCTCTCGCGTTTAAACCTACATCGAAGTAGTTATTTGCTGCGTAAATTAGATTAACTAAAAAAGGAAGAATTCGGAAAGAGTTTGGATATAACTCATTTGGAAAAGTTAGCCTTAAGGCAGCTTCAAGAGTTAATTCAGTTTTGGGACTGACTGACTTTGGGAAGTCAAAATTTACTACACGCCTTGCGACGGTTTTTGAGCCTGCATAAATAGCTTCAAGATTGTTTGACATGAATGTATTATAGGATAAAAGTCAAAAAAAAGATAACTTTGTCAATTTTCACTCATAATTAAGCCTAAAGACATCTGAAGTTAAAATAAAATGAGTCAAATACATTTACCTAAGTCTTCATTATTTTTCGAATTACTTTATATTCTTGCAGGCGATTCCGGGCAAAACCTAAAGAAGTTCCTTCATTGTAGAAAAGGTTTTTCAACTTGCCAATTAGACCCGGAACCTGAAGATCGGCTGGAACAGGCTCGATCTGATGTCCTAACTTAGACTCAACCGCCTGCCAAGTCGCAGTAGTTCGGATATTATCAGTTGGCTCGTTTAAATCAGTCAAAATCTGCTCTCGAGATAGACCAAATGCGTCTGGGAACGTCATGATAGCCTCAACAACAGGTATTTTTTTACTTTCAACATCCTCAAGAAGCAGTAAGCCTGTATTGTTAACCGGTAATTTACTTAATTCTGCTACAGCAGCCTGCAATCCCGCTCTTACCGATCTGCCCTCACCAGCATTCCAATCGGCAAAAATACATTCCAATCGCCTTGCCTCGTCTGGAATATTTTGGTAATAAACCGAAATTTTCTTCAACATCGCAATTCCATAATAAACGCCGTCATCTATAGAAGATAGTCTTTTTAAAGCCTCTTCCTCGCTTATACTTTCAAGATCCATAACAAATTGATAGTTTACCTCCATTGGTCCTCCGGTCCATTGTTTTTTTAATAAACTAAGGTGGTTCTCCCTAATAATCGGAAGCTCGCCAAATACGGGTGGATCTTCTCTGAAGCCACTCAAAGCATTAATAATCGTCAAAACTACTCCTGTATTTTCTGCTGACGTAGACAGGCCAGCCTTGGCAAATCCCTTTTTGATTGCGCCTGACCATTTGGGTGAGTCTGCTCTCCAGTCTGCAGCTTCGGGAAATTGGCGTTTTATTGCCTGAATTACATTGGCTAAGGGATCACTATATCGCTCTGTAAGTTCGTTTGACCGTTCTTGTTCGGTTAAATATTTCCTTAAAGCGAGACCTCCTGCACTAGCAGCGGCTACTTTTAATAAATCTCTTCTTGATAATTTTCCTTTTAACGGAGTGTAATTGGTTTTTTTCTCAGCCTCCTTACTTAATTTTTCTCTTGGTCGTGTACTTGGAATTGAACCTTCACTACTTGCTTCTTCCATAATTTAATTCTATTTGAACGAAATAATTTTGGCAATATGCTATTCGATCATGGTAAAGCTGTAAAAGTAAAATATCATTTCAATCCCTTATACCTAAAAGGTGTAAAATTTCTGAAATCCATTTTGAGTATATTTTAAGCCTTCACCTTTAAGCCTATTCCACAAGTCTGTTTAATAAGAAAAATTAAATGAGAATATAGGAATTTAAAAAAATCATGTGCGGAGACCCAGGCGCTGTACTAACTTCAGCCTATCATATTTCGCTTTCTAATCTCTGGGCTTCGTACCAAAGGTCATAATCGAGACCATTCAATTTCTCAAATTGACTTAAAAATTCAGGTTGATCAGCTTCGGGTATACCTAATTGGGCTAAGGTTAATTTTTTCTTGGTCTCGTTTCTCTTATCTACATGAATTTCCTGATATTGACAACCAGATAGGTAAGCTATTATTCTCCCAGCAAAAAAATTTACTTTATTAGTTGTCCCGATTATGTCAGAACGCCTAAAACGATAATTGCCAACAAATCTTGACTGATAATTGGGGAATTCATCGACAAATTGCCTAAAATCGACCCTAGGATTATAAGGAATTTCTATACCCCAACCCACATTTCCTTTATTTCTGTGCCAATTATCAAACATCGATATCGTCTGATCAATTGTAATAAAATTACGCCCGTAAATAAATTAAAATAACGAGGTAGTATTTTTATATTCACTGGGTGATAATTACTATACATGTCTGAGCTTACGTCTATAGTATTTTGTCAACGGCGTAAAAGATTGATCTTTTCGAAAAATATATTATTCTTATAATTATGAAACAAAATAAACTTTACTTAGTTTTTGCCTTAATTATTTTTTCTTTAATCGGTGGATTTTGGGCTCTTGCTATTTACAAATCCTATTATAAAGGATATAACCAACTAAATAGACGGGTGATAATTCTGCCAAAAGAATATGTCACCAGAGCTCCAACTGAAAAAGAACTATTGGCAATAACTGAAGAAGCTAAAAAAGCCCTGTCTGAAGAACCAAACTATGAACCGGGATCTATAACTGATAAAGATTTTGAAATTACTTTTTCCGAAATTAAGGTATATAACAACTGGGCGTGGGGAGATGTATCTTATGTACCCAGATCAGGCGAAATCGGTGGTGGTACCTTTTTTTTAGCCAAATCAGATGAAAATCAAAACTGGATTGCCGCAATCAATTGGACTTCACAATTCTTGACGTGGTTCCCTGAAGCCGGAAAATATTTTATGGATCCTGAAAGCTTTAAATTCATGCTTAAAGAACACTACGAATTAAAATAAAAATCACATCCGTTTAAAATTAAATATAATTTAGCCACTTTCAAAATTAGTCAGTCCGATTAATCCTTCGATAGCACCCAGAACAGGTCGAATAATAGAAGTGAGCTAAAATCAAATCTGGAATTAATTTTAAGGAGAGAAGTCAATATAGTTTTTATTTAGAATGTCCCTACGGTCTACTCCACTCCAGGAGTGGAAGTTTACTCCGGGAGTTTGTTTTTTAGTTTGGTTTAGACCAGCTGTTCTTTAGGAAAGACTAACTCGGCAAATTCTCGAAGGACTTGATGTCCATAATTTATGGCTTTTAACCTCTCCTCAGTCTGGCTCCACTGCCAATCAGATTCTGCCCGTTGATACTCTACTCCAGCTCCTTGAGCTTCCCGATAAAAAGCAGCCTCGACCATCAATTCAACCAGTCCGGGATTATCATTGGCAAACATAGCGTCACCTCGGCCTACCTTAGGCCAGCCGGCTGACGCGTGCATTCCATCCCTAATCCTAAGATATCTGGCAACTACAGCATCTCGTAATTTATCTGGTGCATTAGGCATTCTAGCTAACAAAGTCTGTAGCTCTATTTCTGACATCTCAACCAGATTTCCTTCTACGTCAACCAAACCTTTTGGCTCTCTTCTATAGGCTCTCTTAACTGAATCATTAGTTATGGCTGTTGATAGCCGGGCTGTCTCTGAATATCCTTTTTGCTCAAGTAGTCTAGCTGTAGCAATGCTTAGTTCCCCAGCAGATCCAGGCCAACGATTAGGATTAAATAAAACTTTATTCCTTTCTGCTATTGGTTGTTGCCTACCAGGAATTATGGATGCATCATTTTGTACAGTGTCTTGCATAAAATAAAAAACTTTAATTAGACTAATAACTAATCTATTATTACAGAAAGAGTCTAAAAAAATCAACTTAATCTGTCAATATCAATTAGATTTTATTTTCTCAGTCTTATTCCTATTCGACATTGCTTATAGAGAAGATAAATTAACGGTACAGACGTTCTTGAGGTTTATTAGTAGTAAAATGAAGAGAACCACGCTCTAATGTAGTTCGATCATCTTGACCAATCATATAAGCAGTAGCTTTACTCTCTGCGACAACATAGGTAAATATTCCCGATTGAATACCTTGAACAACTTCCTGCCAATAATAATAATCAATTGGATATTTACCCGAATCTACCATTGCTCCCTTAGCTAAATCCAGACGACCAGACGAATATCCAAATACTTGTTCAGGCCCAATTTTCATTCCTTCAAACATCATTAGAATTAGTCCTTGAATCCTTGCATCAATTTTTGTTCTGTTGCGATTTAGCAATTGACTATCGGTAAATACAGGCGTGTAAATTGGAAGTAGACTCAATTGCCAATTTATTGCTAAGCCATTAGGACCATTATATCTAGGATCATAAGCTAAAGTTGGCATATTCAGGCCTACTTTTATCCCAAAAGAAGAACTACCACTTAAAGTTACTAAAACTCCACGTTCTAATAATAGATCTTTTATTTTCTCAGGTTCGTAAATTTTACTAGCATCCATTAACGGTGGAATTCCCTGGCTTAAAATCGTTAAACGACTACCTTCATTTGAGCCCATAAAATAACCAATTTTATCATTTGAATTTTCAAATTCAAGAATAAAGATCTATTCAAATACCTATCCCTACTAGTTAGAAAAAGGTTCATGCTTAGATTTATGTACTTACTAAACGGAGACAAAACGAAAAAAGATTATATACTTTCAACTTAAATTTAGCTCTTGACAAAGCTATGGTATCTAGTTTATAATACAACATATGAAAAAATTATTAATGCTTTCTTTATTCTTATTTTTATTTGCCTTCAGCTCAAATATATCTAACCGATTTAGGTTCGATTCCAGAAAACCCGGAGGTCGTTTTAATTCACGACCACCCTCTCGCGGTAGAATCTGTCTTCAAAGTTTTCCGGCTCGCTGTTTTCCTCCCAATCGTATAGACCGTTAATTTAACTTTGAATCCCTTCCAGTCCGATGAATATTGAAACTTGATTATTCACTAGTCTTAAAACTCCCCTATTCAGTTTATATTCCTTTTTTGATCCCTGGCGCTCATGCAAAATAACAAAATCTTTAACGATAGAAATAAAATTGCTATGAAGGGGTAAAATATCAAAATCGCCTTTTTCATTCACCGATGATATGGCTTTGACTTTGCCTTGATAAATGATCGATTCAGGACCATAGATGGTGACTGAGATTTCTTGCATAATAAATAAATCCAAATGACAAAATTCAAATGTTTCAAACAACCACCTCTTAGGATTTTTATCTTAGGCTCCAGTCAAGGATTCCTCTAGACTGCCGATGTACAAAAAAGTTTCGGGCGGATAATCATCATACTTTCCAGCCAAAATATCCTCCACATCTTGTACTGTTCTAACTATTGCCACGCGTTTTCCTTTCTTCTCAGTCTGTGCCTCGGTGACAAAGAACGTCTGGGTCATGTAATTTTTAAGTAGGCGCGCACGTTTATAAACGTTTTGATCATCTGGAGAAAGTTCTGACTCTCCAACTAAAGACACAATACGTTCAAGCGACACTGCTCTTTTCAACAAATTTTGAGCTTCAAGTAAAGCCTTAAAATGCTTGACTCCGACTGTTTCTTCATTTAAAGCGGCAGACGTTGAAGAAAGAAGATCAATAGCTGGAAATCTCCCTTCTTGGTATACCAAGCGGGATAAAATGACATTTGAATCTAGATAGGGAAAAATTGATTGGACTGCGTAGTCTGTCAAGTCATCAGAGGGAACATAAACAGCCTCCATCGTAGTTATAGCAGCGTTTTTAGTAGAAACTAAACGTTCGTGAAATGAAGCCATTTCAGAAGGTAGAGTCGCCTGATAGCCTCCTTCTGACGGAATTGAATTCATCAAAGTCGCTAGTTCATAGCCTGCTTGGGCAAAGCGAAATATGTTATCGATGAAAAACAAAACATCCTTTTTTTGCACATCTCTGAAATATTCAGCCAAGGTAACTCCGGCTGTAGCGGTCCTAAAACGGACTGTTGGATTCTCACCCATAGCTCCATAAATCAAAGCAACCTGTGGTAGAATTCCAGTCTCCTGTAACGACTCATATAGCTCTTGACCTTCACGCACCCTTTCACCTACTCCTGTAAATACCGAGATCGTCTTTTCCTTATGGATAGTGACAACATTATGGATTATCTCGGTCAAAAGAATCGTCTTGCCTACACCTGCTCCGCCAAAAAGACCAACTTTGCCTCCTTTTAAAATTGGTGCAAAAAAATCTATAGCTTTTATACCTGTCTCGAGAATTTCTTTTGGTACAACTACGCTTTCAAAGTTGATCTCCTTGGCGAAGATGGGTTTGGTGTCAAGACCCTTCAAATCTCCCTTACCGTCTTGGGCTTTGGCAAAAATATCCATGACTCTTCCCAAGACCTCTGGTCCGACAGGAATTTTAATCGGTTCATGAGTGTTTAGTACTGTTGCTCCTCGATACAGTTTTTTACTCGAAGAAAGTGATATACAGTAAAAAGTAGAGCTTGACGAAGAGTCATATACTTCCATTTTAACGTCCGGATCCTTTTCTAATACCAGTACATCCCTCATTGAGGGGACATCTGACTCAAACTCAACTTCAATGATGTGTCCTTTGACGCTGATGATCTTTCCTTTATTATCCATAAATTATAATACGAATGATGCGAATTTTTATGCCTGCCCGCAACGCTTCGCTTGCGATAGCAGGCGGGCAAATGCCGCGAATTATTCTAATTTAGATATTATTTGCAGCCAGTCAGACTTGGTTTGCCTAATTAGCATCATTTGCCAACTAGCATCATTATTTTCAGATTAACATAAAGAAGGATGTTGTTCAATGAGGAAATTAAGGCAAAATTTAGGAAAGTCTAGTTAGTCTTTGCTTGTCTTTGTCTCCTAACACTTATAGAACAGACGTAAATTATAATAATAAAATATTATTATGAAGCTCTAATTTGATTGAGTAAATCCTACTTTGATCCTGATTTTATACCTTTTTTATTTTTCTATCGGTTAAATATCAAATTAATATAGGTAATATACCATTTTATCTAATTAGAGTTAAAAAGTAATAGAAAGATCATCTTGACAATATAATCTTTAATACCTAAAATTGGCACATTGTGTCATAATTATAACTATGATGCATTTAATTTCTCCAATTTCTCTCGGAAGTATCTTAACCTATATTATCTTCTATTATCTTTGTTTTAAGCATTTAGTAAATTACCAAGTAAGTCCACCTATTCTTAATTTAGCTTAGAGGGATAGGGTCTTAGGCGGACGAAAAAATCTATAAATTCGTATTTACTCATTAACAGTATCTAGCGAAAGGGGGTGATAAAGAAGCATGGTTAAAAAAATAATAGCAGCAGGTGCAGCAACAGCGGTTGCACTATTAATGACTGCAGGAGCTTTTGCTTATGAAGGTTATGGTGGCGGCCACAGGCATCATAAAAAAGGTACAACCAACGTTGCTATAGTTCGTGACAACAATGTAGTTGCTGTGGCCAATAGTGGTTTTAACCGCATATCTGGTAAAGGTGGCGGAGAACAAGAGATTGAAACAGGCGATGCTTATGCAGAAGCCAGTCAAGAAAATCTTTTAAACACTAGTGATTGTGGTTGTCGTCGAGGTAGAAGAGGCGAAAAGACAACAAATATAGCAGTAGTAGCAAACAACAATGTAGTTGCTTTAGCCAATACCGGCGTCAACAGCATAGGAGGAGGTTACCGCCGTGGAAACAACACTGGTGGTTTCGAAGCTGAAGGTGGTGGATACCGCAGACATCATGGTGGTGAACAAGAGATTGAAACAGGTGACGCCGAGGCAATTGCTTGGCAAACCAATGTGCTCAACAGCACTGTAGAAGTGGAAGATTGATAAGTACTATTGCCGGTCAATAGTACCTAGCCACCACTACGTCCCGATTGAATCGGGACTACGCGGGGTAAAGAGGTGGGGTGGCTCTGATGAGTCACCTCACTTCACAAAATAAAGGAAAAAAATTTAAATTTATCAAAATTCGGCAATGTAATTTTTTATCACACGAGAGCCTCCCCTTCGACAAGCTCAGTGCCCCTCGAAAGTGAAAAAAATTACTTTTGCCTCATTTTAAGAGAATGAATTTTTGTTTAATTGAGTCAAAAAGCTTCAGGAAAAAAATCGCACTATTATTATGTATATCTATTGTCTTTAATTCAGTTTTCTTGCCGTTAAAAGTCTTGGCGGAAGAAGTAAGCCAAGCGGAAAACCCGGCTCCTCAGCAAGAACCCTTGCCAACACCACCAGATCAACAACAGTCTTCCCCGCCACCTGAATCAAGCTCTACACCCGAGACTCAATCGGAGCAACCGCCTCCAACTCCATTAGAAACTCCAGCACCAACCTCTGAAATCCAGACAGGAGATGCCGGAAGCCAATCCTCTTCAGAAAATACCGTTAACTATAATAATACTACTACTACCGGCAATGTCTCACCCGACGGCTGTAGTGTTGAGACAAATATAGGCTGTGATCCGTCAACCACAAATCAATCACAAACAAGTGCTGAGACGGAAGCATCTTCTACGTCCGGTGTAAATACGATCGAAGGAGCTGAAGGAAATGCCGAGATAGGAACAGGAGAGGCTGTTTCTCAATCAACAGCAGAAAATCTATTAAATACTAATATTATCGAAGCAACTGGTGATACCGAAATTGAAGAGCAGAACCAAGAATTAGCTGTCATCGAGCTTGACAATACGGCAGAACATCAGGCGACTTCCTCGGCAGAGAGCATAAGCGGACAAAACGCAATTGCAGGAAGCACGGGGAATGCAACTATTGAAACCGGCACAAGTATCGCCCAAACAGATCAAGCTAATATAATTAACACGAACGTACTTGGATCAAATTTTGAATTTTTTGTTTTACCAATTATCACAGATCAAAACGGAGACATCGATCTCAATGAGCTTTGGAAGCAACTCCAGCAAAAGATAGCCGAAGAGTCGGCAGGATTAAACACATCGACAAACGTACTCATCTTAAATACCAATGAGGCCTATGTTGATCTGACTGCAATTGCGTCGGCCGTAAGCGGTCAAAACAGCGTAGTAGATAATGGAGGCATAGCGACAATCCAGACTGGTGATTCGATTGCCGCAGCAAATATCTTTAATTTAATCAATTTGAATATTGTCGGTTCAAACTTTCTCTTCGGCGTGATCAATATTTTTGGTAGTTTGACAGGAAATATCATCGTTCCCAGCCCCTACCGGTTTCTTGAGTATCTGGCGCAAAACAATTATTTCG
>Ga0209542_10002418_pt1 | contig 41761 bp, 39 predicted proteins | sample RifCSPhighO2_01_FD_184028 | JGI IMG/M metagenome (GOLD analysis project Ga0209542, IMG submission 184028) | Soil microbial communities from Rifle, Colorado - Rifle CSP2_plank highO2_0.1 (SPAdes) (version 2) | ecosystem: Environmental > Terrestrial > Deep subsurface > Rock core/Sediment ... | reverse complement strand
TCTAGGCGAGCATCTTTCATATCGATCTTTTCAAATTGTTGGCGAATCCATTGCCTGTTCATGATACCTGCTCCGTGTAAAAAACGAAACAGCATACTAAATTTTAGACTTATGGGTAACGATCAGGTCCAATGAAGAGTCAGGACACCTGCAAAGTCGCCTCATGAACCCCTCATCAGCGCTAGAGTCCGCTTAGGCCTGCTCAGCAATTGAGCGCTCCATGAGCGTTATATGGAAATTCAAATTTTTATGCGACTTTGCAGGTGTCCTGAATGAAGAGTGAGATCGAATAAAGCTGCTAATCAAGGCCGATGCTAGTACATTAATTGTTTTTTAAATTTCTTGTGTTATATATGTAATTTTCATACACTATTATAAACTCACATTACCAACCTAAAATTTGATGAAAGCAACAGGTAAAAAAACTCTTTTTCTTGATGGAAGCTCGTTGACAACACTAGGAATAGCCCGCGTTGTGGATGATTACGAAGTGAAAGTTTTCATTTCTGAAGAAACCAAAGAAAAAATTGTCGCTTCGCACGAACTGCTTAAAAAATTTATTGATGATAATCGAGTGATTTATGGCGTCAATACAGGCTTAGGTGGATTTGTCAACTGGCTAGTACCGCTATGCAATGCTCAAGAACTGCAAGAAAATTTGATTTCTTCTGTTGCTACAAACGTAGGGCTTTGTTTTGAAGATCGAATTGTACGAGCTTCCATGTTAGTGCGTTTAAACTCCTTAGCTCGTGGCACATCAGCTATTTCTATTGAAAATTTCAATAAGTTACTACAAATCTATAACGCAGGTATTGTTCCGCTTGTGCCTTCCAAGGGGTCTTTGGGGGCTAGTGGTGATTTAGGTCCTTTAGGCGCCATAGCACTTGTGGCTATTGGTAAAGGCAAAGCTAAATATCATGGGACAGTTGTTTCGGGAAAACTAGCGCTCAAAAGTGCAGGTATAGAACCGATTAAACTGTCCTTCAAAGAGGGCCTTAGTCTCATTAATGGCACTTCAGTGATGACAGCCCTAGGAGCGTTACTGATTGAACAAGTCATCGTGCTTGTGAAAAGTTATGACATTATCTCCTGCTTATCTTTCGAAGGTTTAATGGCCAAAAAACAGCCTTTTAATCCTATTGTTCATCGTCAGAAACCACATCGAGGGCAACTTCAAACAGCAGAAAATATTTGGACCTTGCTTCGTGACAGCAAAATGATTGTTGATGAAAGGCGGGTGGAAGAACAATTACAACTTCACCTAAACCAATCTGAGCCATTTTTTTCGCCGATAGCAATAGAAGATGCGTACTCTATTAGATGTACTCCGCAAATATTAGGCCCTATACGAGACGCTCTTTTGGTAATAAAAAATGTGATTACTAATGAAATTAATTCCAGCAATGATAATCCTTTGGTGCTGCCTGATCAAAAGGATGTATTTCATAACGGGCATTTTCACGGACAGTACATTTCTATGGCGATGGATCAGTTGAGTGTCTGCCTTACGACACTATCAAATTTGTCTGATCGACGGATTGATAGGTTTATGGATAAGAACCATAGTAATCAACTTCCACCTTTTCTCTGTAAGGAATCCCCCGGACTAAGATTAGGGCTTATGGGAGGCCAATTTATGGCAACCTCTTTAACAGCTGAAAACCGTTCTTTATGTCATCCCGTTTCGATACAGTCTCTTACTTCGACTGGAGATTTTCAAGACCATGTATCTATGGGTTTAGTTGCAGCAAGGAGAGCCGAAGAAATTTACCATAATACTGCGTATATCCTAGCCTTTGAGCTCCTGTGTGGAGCTCAGTCTGCTGATATTCGTAATCCTAAGCTTCTAAGCTCGGCGACGAGCCAGGTATATAATTTAGTTAGAAAGGAAGTGCCTTATTTATCTTCGGATGTTTCCTTGACCGAATATTTGGAAATTTTAGCAAAGTTAATAAAGTCTGGTGCATTGGTAAAGCTGGTAGAGCCGCTGTCTGGAGAGATTTATATTTAAACTCGTAATTTTTTGAAATAGATAGAGAAAAAAGTGTCTTTGAATGCGAATACAGTTTTAGATTTTTTTGACGACACTGTAAGAAAATATTCTGGTAATAATGCAATCACATTTAATAGTGATATAATCACATACTCAGAGTTAGACGAGTTGTCTGACAGATTTGCTAGTGGGATCATTAGCAAATGTGTACCAGTAGGTAGTATAATCGCTTTGGGACTTTATAATGACATAGATCTTATACCTGCTGTACTAGCCATTTGGAAGGCAAATTGCATCTATCTTCCTATTGATCCGAATTACCCGTTGGATCGAATAGAAATGATGCTGAAAGAGGCATGCCCAGGGTTATTAATTACTAAGACAGAATTGCAATCTAAATTTTCTTTCTTTAAAGGTCCAACCTATTGCATTGATGAAAAAAACAGAGTCCCAAACATTGAGCTAAGACAGCCCAAGCCGGGTGACTTTGCCTATTTGATGTATACATCTGGATCTACAGGGGAGCCAAAGGGAATTATTGTCGAGCATGCTGCTTTGAAGCATGCTGCAGTAGCATATAACGAGCTCCATCATGAGAGGCATATCGCATTAGTTTCTGGAAGTATCAGTTTTGATCCGCATCTTTTGGTCGTCGTTTCTTCTTTAGCAAAAGGAGGGACGCTTTGCTTGTATGATAACAGAGATGGAATTGACACAACTAGAGCTCAAGAAATTGTAGGTTTGATAAAAAAAAATTCCGTCAGCTTTATTCTGTCTACGCCGTCTTTTTACTCAAGGTTGATGCAACAGGATGAGACCCTTGTTTCTCTTAGAAACGTTGATCTTTGTGGCGAAGATATTTCGAGAGGCTTAATTGATTTACATGCAAAATTTTCACCAAATGCGACTTTATATAACGCTTATGGTCCTACCGAATACGCAATAGGAGTTACAGCAGGAATTGTCTACCATCCAAAAGAAAAAAAAATGTCTAGAGTGACTATAGGACAACCATTGTTGTGCAATAAAGTTTATATTCTCGATGCCCATTTGCGTCGGGTAAAATCTGGAGAGCAAGGGGAAATTTATGTGGGGGGACCTGGACTGGCTGTAGGGTACTTTAAGAAAGCGAAACTTACAGAAGAAAAATTTCCTCTAGTCGAAGATCTTGAGGATCATCCCATAAGGCTTTACCGTACTGGTGATATTGGGTGTTTTTTGCCCACTGGAGAAATTGTATTTATAGGTAGAGCAGACTTACAGGTGAAAATTAATGGTCATAGAGTTGAGCTGGAAGAAGTTGAGGGATTCATTGGTAGGTACCCACAAATTGAAAAAGTGGTCGTCTTGGTTGTTCAGGAAGAAAAAAGTCGCCTGGTCGCTTTTTTTTCTGGGGGAAGACAGGTAACAGACAATGCATTGCGGGAATTTCTTTCTCTCGGGCTGCCCTCCTATATGATTCCATCTACGTTTATTCAGATTGATGATTGGCCGCTCACGAATAATGGAAAAATCGATAAAAAGGCTTTGGAAAAAAGTGTGTTATAGATTCCGGTTCACCTTAGATGCTTTGATCGAAATCGTTTTGTGAGGGATTGCTATATGCGAAGAGCCGTCTTTTTTTCGAAATTTTTTGCTCTCTTCGGTCAGCTTAATTAAGAAAATCTCTTGTTGATGGGGATTCAAAGGAGCATAGCATGATAACCATCCTAAAACATAATTTTTAAAGTCGAGTGTGTTTTGATACTCAAAAACCACATCTTCAATTTTGAAAACTTCTAATAACAGGTGGTTTTGGGTTAAAATTTCTGAGTACTGGTCTGTAGACAGCATGGTGTTTACGGCAGAATTTTTATGTAATTCGGGAAAATTTTCTTTTAACACTTTTTCAAAGAGTTGGACATATGGTGTTTCTTTCGAGTAGCTAAATAAAATAAAATGGCCGCTTGGTTTCAGGAATCGCGAAATGAGTCCCAAGGCTTTGATAGGGTCTCTAATCCACATGAATGCATTTGTACAAAGAATAAGGTCGAAGGTTTCAGGGTGGAACTTCATGTTTTCAGCTTTCAATTGATGAAACTCTAGGTTATGTAATTCTCTCCCAAGAAACGTTTCGGAGGCTAAAGCAATCATATTTGGGGATGGGTCAATTCCGACAGACTTCCCAAAAGGAGCTAGTCTGGCAAGTTCTCCAATGATAGTCCCGTGCCCGCAGCCTATATCTAAAATCGATGCTGCAGGAGATATGTTTACGCTTTCTAGTAAGTGATAAGCTTGCAAATATTGCGATTTAGAGTTGTTCTTATAATGACTGGCGTCCAGGTCTATAGTTAGTGTCATTAAAAAATTGTTTTCCTGTATTTTTTGCTATAAGCATACTAAGCGTTTTCATTTGATTTGTAAATGTTTTTTGTCTAGCGTCCTAATTATCGGCAAGTATATCCAGGAGATCGAAAATGAAATTAAAGAAAATACGACTAAAGCGGAGACAGACCATTGATAATCTGTATAAATCATGACAAAGATGGAGGCTACTAGGAACGCAGTTGTATCAGCAGATTCGACCAATCCTAAAATTTTTCCTTGATCATGGGTCGATCTTCTTTTTGCCAGAATCGAAAGGAGCGTAGGTGATAGGAATGCATTTCCTATGGCATGCAGGGCATAACATATTCCTATTAGCCAGAGTTCTGAATGAATAAATGGCGCAAGAAAAAAGTAAGGTAGGAGTGAAAAGAAAGAAAAGCAGTAGCCAATAACTATCATGTGTCTATCTCTGATCTTATGGCACGGTCGAATTTGTAGTATGCATATACCCATGAGATAACCAATCATCATTGCCAGGGTAATGTTTTGGGAAGGGCCTGGGTTGAGGTCTATTTGAGAAATGATGATGCTATACATTGAAATTTCCCAAAAGAGATATGCAGCCAGCCCATACTTTGTTAGCGGTCTTCTTAGCTCTTGCATCAGTAAGCCGATTTCTCGGGTTCCTAGTCTCCAAAATTTTGAAAAAATGTGCTGAGAGCTCTCTGAGTAGTGAGTGCGCGCAGTATAGTAAGGCAGGTGCGCAGATTTATCAGAAGAATCTTGAAACGTATGTATGCACAAAAATAAAGATATGAATAAAATAATTGAAGAAATTGATATATACAATACGTTGTTTGATGAAAATAAATGAATTAATATTAAAGTGGTAAAAGCTAGGGAATAAGTGCTAGATGCTAACGCAAAAGATTTTCTGTAATTTTTCCCCTGGGTATCAGCGATCGCTGCAAAGGAAATTGGGATTGTATTTCCCCACAGTGCTTTGCCTGCTAGCGAGAAAATTAAGAACAATCCGGATAAAAAGTAGTAATGAGTATAGAGAAAGGCGCACAAAAGACAGAATAATGACACGGAGAATGAAAGAATCAAGCTTTTTTTTCTGCCAAGAAAGTCAGAAAGACCTGATTGAATAGAAGAAAAAAAGACCTGGAGAGCCAAAAATCCAAATAAGAAAGTGGTGGCGATGATACGAGATTGTTGGTCGTTAACGATGACTAAGATATTTTCACAGATGATATCAGCATAAATAAAAAAACTGACAATCAAAAGTGTGCTGAATCGCGATCTTTTGGTAATAACCATGCTTGTCCTAAACAAAACCGAATTTGTGGGTCATACTTCGTTCAAGTCTAGCTAGATGTTTTTTTCACAGCATCTGTATTAGTGCTTTGTTATAGCAAACCCTTTCGTTGGGAGCTTTCATGTCCTTACACGCCCGTACTTGATTATCCAGATCTGTCCGCAACTCGTCAATACCGCAATGCTTCTCTCAGTGGTTGCCGTAAATTATGGCGTTGCTCGAGCGGCGGTTAAAGAATTGGCGGAAAACGCCCTTTCAACGTACACTGCTTACCATGGATTATCAACAGTGGATCAAGGACATCGCATTCTTGACAAAACCAAAGTTCATTCACATTTGCGATGGATCTGACAAAGAGTTCTTCTCCATTGCTCAAGAAATGGTCCAAAAAGGCTCCCTCTTCCCTTTGAAAAAACGCCCCAATAGTTTCTGGTGCCACTCCCACTCAGACGATGTCGCTCGCGTCGAAGAGCATACTTTCATTTGCTCAAAAAATAGAACCGATGCTGGCCCAACCAATAACTGGCGAGATCCAAATGAAATGCACGCTCTGCTTCAAAATCTCTTCAATGGTTGCATGGAAGGTCGCACCATGTACGTCATCCCATACTGCATGGGCCCTCTCGGCTCCAAGCATTCCAAAATTGGTTTCGAAATTACAGACTCTCCCTACGTGGTCCTAAACATGAAACTCATGACCCGTATGGGTCAGCAGGTTCTACCCTTCCTCAAGGATGAGTTTGTCCCAGGAGTCCACTCCGTAGGCATGCCCCTCAAGGCTGGCGAAAAAGACGTCCGGTGGCCCTGCAATCTGGAAAATCGCTATATCGCCCATTTTCCTGAAGAACGCTCCATCTGGTCTTACGGAAGCGGGTATGGAGGCAATGCCTTACTCGGCAAAAAATGCCTGGCTCTTCGCATCGCAAGCGTCATGGCCCGCGATGAAATGTGGCTTGCTGAACACATGCTCATCATGGCTTTAACAAACCCAGAAGGAGAAAAAAAATATATCGCCGCCGCCTTCCCAAGCGCTTGCGGAAAAACAAATCTCGCCATGTTAACCCCCACCCTCCCAGGCTGGAAAGTCGAATGCGTCGGCGACGATATCGCCTGGATAAGACCAGGAACCGATGGAAGGCTCTATGCAGTCAACCCCGAAGCAGGCTATTTCGGCGTCGCCCCAGGAACCTCTTACAAAACCAATCCAAATGCCATGAACACCATCAGCCACGATACTCTGTTTACCAATGTCGCTTTGACAGATGATGGAGACGTATGGTGGGAAGGTCTCAGCCCAGAACCGCCACAGCCCCTCACTTCTTGGCTCGGCACACCGTGGCACCCAGATGATGGACAACCCGCTGCCCACCCCAACGCACGGTTCACTGTCTCAGCAAAACAGTGCCCCATTTATGCATCAGAGGCCGATGACCCAAAGGGTGTCCCCATTTCTGCTATCATCTTCGGCGGACGTCGTAATCAAGATGTCCCTCTTATCTTCGAATCATTCAGCTGGCAGCATGGAGTCTTCTTGGGAGCTAGTATCTCTTCAGAGACCACCGCCGCCGCTAAAGGATCAGTTGGCCAGCTCCGCCATGACCCCTTTGCCATGCTCCCCTTCTGCGGCTATCACATGGGAGACTATTTCAACCATTGGCTAGAAATGGCAAAACATTGTTTACACCTCCCCAAAATCTACTACGTCAATTGGTTCCGCAAGGAAAACAATAACTACCTCTGGCCAGGTTTCGGAGAAAATTGCCGCGTTCTCAAATGGATCTTCGAGCGCACTTCTGGTCGTGCACAAGCGCAATCCTCCCCACTCGGCTACATACCAACGGATCTCGATCTCACAGGCCTCACTGTCGAGCTCAACAAACTCTTCGCAATCAACCCCAACGTCTGGCTCCAAGAAGTAGCAAAACTCCGAGACTACTTTAAAACATTCGGCGACCCTTTGCCAAAGGGGATCATTGAGGAACTCAATCAGCTGCAAAATAGGCTGGAATCAACGATTCTTGGTACTTTGTAAGATGGACTCCCATCGTTTCCTGAGTAGAAAATTTTAAGCGACTATAACTCGACTTTGTACAAAGCCGAGTTGCAAGCGGAATGTGGTATATATAAGCCTTTTTCTGTAAATAATCGATGCAAACCACTCTCTCTTTAAAGAAATCTACGCCTAAAATTCCATCGATACCAGAAAAAAGCGGCGAAATATAACAAGAGGTAAAACAACAGCTGCCTAAGTGGAAATTTTCTAAAAACAAATCAGATTTTGTTTCTTCTTCATCGAGAAGGCTTTTTTGCTGGATCAATGAACGTGTTGACCCAGTATCCAGAAGAAATGCTTTAGAACCCCATTTTGTCTCCATTTTTACGATAGGGCCGAATGGAGCTACCTCAATGGAGGTGCTTATAAATGGCTCCAGAGAATATCCCCCCTCTTTCATAAGACTCCCTAAATCCTTCGCTATGCAAAAAGTTTCATCGGGAAAATCAAAATAACAGACAAAGTTTTTAAAAAATCCGTTTCCAATTTTGCCATGACTCATCCAAGAATCAATTTTGCCCCAAACCCATGAAGATAGACTGGGTTCTTTATTCCAATTATTCGCTTTTCTTATAGCTTCATCATGATCCGTACTAATTTTTGTTTTGTAAGAAATTAAAGATTCTCCGATTTTAAATGTTTCTATTTCGTATATTTCTGAATTATATTTTATTCCTTTGAAGTTATAGTTTGTTGAATTGCCTATGAAATGTTTATTTTGAATTTTCTGTATCGCTTTACTTTGGAATGAAAGTTGCGTGTCTGATCCGCTGTCGATCAAAAAATAAAACTTTTGTTTTTCAATTTCTACCTCGATATGAGGTCCTTTCAGGATAGACAGATAGCGGATTGGAATTTTTATAAAATGCTTTTTCGTCAATGACCGTCTTGATGTTTCATAAAATGAGTAAATAAAAACACCTAGAGATCCGATAGTAACGATGCATCCTAAGGAAAGAGCTTTTATCATCACTGCGGCTTATTCTTTGAGTCTGCATCCTGACAAGATCTATCAGAATCTCCCTGATTTTCCGAAGGGGGTTCCTTTGATTCATCTTTTGATTCCCAAACCCAAGTTATGGTTCCTTCTATTTTTTTTCCTCTTTCCTCGTCCCAAGATCCAGTGATTTTCCCTTCAGTTCTGTCGGGTTTTGACATCATAGGCTTTAAAAGAATGTGAGAATAGGGATTGCACGTTAAGTTTTTAAGTTCTCTCCCCATCGGGTCATATCCTATCGGATCTTTTCCGTTATTGTCGTACGCAGAAAAACTGTCTGAACTATCTAGAGCATAAATATCCATCTTAAACTCTCATTGGGTTTGCTAAAATTTCAGTTTGAGATGGGCGGATTATGGGTTTTTTTATGAAAAAAATCAAAAATTTTCTTTTTTGACGAACATAAAATAAAAAAAAGATTTAACAAAAATTTCTCCATCATGTATCATCCATTGCCCAAAAGGAGGGTGTAATGCTTCCATTACAGCCGGTAGGGCAAACGTCACTTCCTGGAGGAGCTTGTCTTTCAGAGAATCCACAGGATCAACGGGTTTCTCTCACAGCAAGGAACATTTTCGAAAGTCTCAAGCAAAATCTTCTCTGGTTTTGGAGAGCCTTCGTAATGGGTATCCAAGCTACAACAGGAAAAATAGGAATAGTCTTTTTCAACGCGCTCTTCTGGATCCATCCAACACTGGGCCATTACGCAGAAACCATCACTTTACGCATTTGTAATATCTGGCAAGAAATGCAAAGAGTCTGGAGGGAAGAAGAGGTACAAAAAACTGTACAAAGACTTCAGCAAGAAAATGAGACACTGAAAAGTGTCGCTGTCGATCTAACTCGCGAGCTGCAAGAAAAAGCTCCTCTGGCCGCCCAGCACACCATGCTCACAGGTAAAGTGCAGTTTTTAGAAGATCAACTTCAGAATACGGATCAGCAACGAGAACAGGCCAACCTTGCTCGAATTGCAGCGAATCAATCTCTGCTGGCCAGTATTCAGCACAATAAACATCTGGTTCAGGAAAATACAACTCTCAAGACTCAACTAAGTACGACAAAGGAGCTTGTCATTTCTCTTGATACGGATAGGGAACATTGGAAAGCTAGGCGAAAGTTCGAAGAAGAAGGGCTTACTGCCGCTCGAGAGCTGGTAACAGGGACTGAGCATCTCCAGCAGCAAATTCATGAATTGAACGGGCTAGGCACCGTTCCTGAGAGTAACAGAACAGGATTGGATCAGCGTCTCGAAGCACTGGTTCCCTCTTTGCTTCAGAATATCCAGTGCACTCTAGGGACTCTTGAGAAAGCACAAACCAGGCTTCCGGTTAATTCTACAGGATATTTTGCTCTGCAATCAGCCAAAGGGGCTCTCACGAGTATTACACAAGTAACTGATCAGGTGCTGAACCTTTTGAAATTTCATTCAGATTGGAACCCTTTGACCCATCAGACCGAGGGAGAAACACCATGAATCCTACCAGTTCAAACAGTGAGCGAATCTTGTGGAAACGATTGCAACGTGCTGATCAAGAGGTCGTAGAATTACAGCTCGCAGCCGCAAGGATACAAGGGCAATGTGATGTTAGAATATGCCAAGAAATTAACCTTAGAGAGGAGACAGAGGGCAAGCTGACGCACGTCCAGACAGAAATTGTCAGCCTGCAGAACCAACTAGCAGACAAGAGTCGTAGAATTCAAGAGCTGACCGAGGCAGGCCGTCGAGATCAAGAAAGTATTCATTTAAAAGGGCAAGAAATAGCGGCGCTTGAACAACAGTTAGAATTGCTCAGACAACAGTTGGCAGTTAGTTTACAGCGTATTAACACGCTAGAAGTCGCGCTCAGGGATATGGCTGAAACAACAAGAAAAAATCAGGAGGTTATTCTCAAAAAACTCAGCGGTATTGCTCCTGAAAACACAGGGGACAGTACGCTTATCTATAAGTTATGGGATGCGTTCGGGGCAGTCTTTGGTCCCGGTGGAATCCGGCAGCTCTGGAATCAATCACAATAAAAATGGCTCTTTTTAGGTAAGGAAGCGGAAGAATCAATGGGTCGCTTCGATCCCATCGTGTGTTGGGACAATCCTTGTTTTGAAAAGAACCCGCCCTTCAGATAGATTGAATGGATGGAATCAAAAAAAGCGCAAAAAAGACAATTTTTTGTCGTATTGATGATCGTCTTCTTAGGTTTTTTGGGGATTTCTATGCCCTATCTGATCTTCCCCGCTCTTTTTCTTAACCCAGTGTATTCTATCTTATCTCCAGAAACAAGCTCGCTCACTAGGTCTTTATTGTTAGGGGTCACGTTGGCTGCTTACCCACTGGGCCAATTCATCGGTTCTCCTATTCTGGGCGCCCTTTCAGATGATTATGGCCGCAAGGGAATCATGTTCACGAGTCTACTGGTGACGTCGCTAGCTAGTCTCTTTTCTGGTTTTGCCATCCGTTTCGAACACTTGAGTCTCTTGATTTTCAGTAGATTCATAGCAGGTCTTATGGAAGGCAATATTGCTATTGCAAGGGCCATTGCTGCAGACTTAAAAGGACTGCCTAAACATCAAACATTTGGAAAAATCAATGCCACGACGGCAACAGCCTATCTCATCGGCCCCCTGATCGGCGGTCTTTTGACAGACCGGGCCGTCTTCAAAGAACTGACTGTGGCCACGCCGTTTTATGTGGTCGCCGTTCTGTTTTTTTGTATTGCAATCCTTTCCTCGCTTGTCCTTCACAAGTCTCTTCCTTCTAAAAAAAAAGAACGTACTTTCAAAGAGCGCGTACATTTCCCTCGTAGAATGAAAGGGCTGTTCGCAAATCCCCAGCTCAAATCTTTAATACTCACTTCTACTTTCTTCACCCTCGCGGTCGATATTTTTTATGAATTTGGTCCTGTCTTTCTCACTGTCCAGTGGATGTATGCTCCATCTCAGCTGATTTTTTATAGCGCCATTCTTTGTTTAGGACTCATGGCCGGGAATGGATGGCTGCCCACCTTTGTCTCACAACGCACCGTTCAAAGATGGCCGATTTTCGGGGCCATGTTTGCCTTCGCTCTTCTTGTAGCAGGTATTGTGGGCATTGCTATTCCTTCTGCTATCATTTTGCTTTTTTTCTTAAGCGGGCTTGTCATCGGTTTGGCCGTGACATTACTCACTGTAAAAATTTCCGATGCCGCCTCCGATCGGATCCAAGGAGAAGTGATGGGAGTGCAGGTCTCTCTTCGCGTCCTCGGCGATGCCATCATTTGTCTATTTGGCGGGGTTCTTTTGATCCTCTCTTCGCAATTGATTCTCCTTTTCGCAAGTCTTCTCTCTCTTTTTGCTCTCGTCTATTACTTCCTAAAAGGTCCAAGCCAATGAACAGAAAAGCCTGCTTGGCACAAAGCGATCTCATCCACGTCATGCCGGAGCTGCTTTCCCAATGGAATAGTTCAGTTCCCCGATATACGAGCTATCCAACAGCTCCTCAATTTCATGAAATAAGCACCTCTTTATATCAAGAAAAGCTCCGCGCATTTGACCAGTCTGAAAAACCGCTCTCTCTATACGTTCACATCCCTTTTTGCCGCTCCATGTGTCTATTTTGCGGCTGCTCTGTCGTGCTCAACCGCAGGGCAGATCGGGCTCAACAATACTTGGACCATCTGCTTAAAGAAGTGGAGCTTGTCGCATCAAATTTTTGTAAAAAAAGAAAGGTAGCCCAACTCCACTTAGGAGGAGGCACTCCGACGACGCTATCGGAAAAGCAGTTTGAGATCTTGTTTGCTACAATACAGGAACATTTCACCATGCTCCCAGAAGCGGAAATTTCTATTGAAATCGACCCTCGCACAGTGCTTACCGATGACGGAAAAAAACTCTTGTCCTTGAAAAGGCTTGGGTTTAATCGAGTCAGTTTTGGCGTACAGGATCTCGATCCCCAAGTACAAGAGGCAGTCAGGCGTCGCCAAAGCGAAGAAATGACAGTCTCTACCTTCCTAAAGGCTCGTGATCTGGGTTTTCACAGCATCAACATAGATCTCATCTATGGACTCCCTTTCCAAACAGTCGATCGCTTTTCAAAAACTGTGGAGAAAATCCTCGAACTCAAACCGGATCGGATTGCATTGTTCTCCTATGCAAAAATCCCCTGGCTGAAAAAACATCAAATGGCTATTCCCGACAAAACCCTGCCCTCTACAGAAGAAAAATTCCGTATTTACGTCGACGCAAGGGCTCGCTTCATGACAGGAGGGTACACCGCGATAGGCATGGACCATTTTTGTTTGGCCTCCGATCCCCTGTCAACAGCCTACTTTCAAAAAAAATTAACCCGAAATTTTCAAGGCTATACCGTAGAACTCGCAGAAGACATGATCGGTTTCGGTCTCACCTCGATTGGATTTATTGAAAATGCCTACTTTCAAAATAGAAAAGATTTAGAAAGCTATCAAAAAGCTGTGGCCAAGGGCGACGTTTCAGCAGCTAAAGGTTATGTCTTGACCGAAGAAGATATTCGTAGACGAAAGATTATCTTAAGTCTCATGTGCCATTTTGAGGTGGAAAAAAGAGGTCTCCCAGAAGTAGATTTAACCCAGCTAAAAGAAGAGGGGCTTCTTTTTGAAACCCAAGAGGCGCTCATCGCCACTCCCCTTGGACGCTTGTTTATTCGACGGATTGCAGCAAAATTCGACGCATACACTGCGCAAGGGAATTTTTCAAGAGTCGTGTGAAGCATAAACAAAGTCCAGCCAAAATTATCGTTGTTGGAGGCGGCATCACAGGCCTCAGCGCTGCTTGGGTTGCAAAAAAAGCCTACCCCAATAGCGACCTTACTCTATATGAAAAACAAGATCGTTTAGGGGGCTGGATCCAAACCAGTTTCGAAGGAGGGTTTCTTTTCGAAAAAGGGCCCAGAACCTTTCAGGCATCGAGAAGCCCCCACCTTCTCGCGCTGATCCAAGAACTGGGCCTCCCCATTCTCAGATCTGTCCCATCCGCATCCAAAAGATTCCTCCTCCATCAAGGAAAACTCAGGAGTTTGGGTTCTTTACTCCCCAGTTTTCTTCCCCATCTCATTCGAGAATGCTTCATCCCACCAAAAACTAGTGAAGAGGAATCGATCTACGACTTTGCCTCCCGAAGATTTGGTCCAAAGCTCGCCGAACAGTTTTTTGACCCACTCACTTTAGGGGTGTATGCGGGAGACATGAGAAAACTATCCATTCAAGCATGCTTTCCCGCTTTTCATCAGATGGAACAAGAGCACGGTTCCATCGTAAAAGCTTTTTTCTACCAACAAACATCTGGCCAAAAAGGACTTTTCACCCTTCCAGGAGGGATGCAAACTCTGATCGATACCCTTCGTGAAAAATTAGACTGTACGTTCGTCCTTAACACTTTGGTTGAAAAAATGGATAGCCACTCCATTCATATTCAGGGTCAGAGAATCGAGGCAGATCTCGTGATCAACGCTCTTCCTCCAGAAGTCCCCAAACAGTCTCTTTGGGTAGTCCATGTCGCTTATCTAGGCGATGTACTCAAAAAAAAGGGATTCGGCTATCTCATCCCCACGCAAGAGAAAGAAAATGTCCTCGGAGTGATCTTCGACTCCGCTATATTCCCACAGCAAAATCAGAGGGATGAGACCCGCCTTACAGCCATGGTAAGAGCCCAAGAAAAAAACCCTTTAGAAGCAACAAGAGACGCCTTCAAACGACATCTAGGGTTGAACCAAACGCCCGCGTTCTCCTCCCTATTTTTCGCGCAAGACGCTATCCCTCAATTTTTTGTCGGCTGTAAACAATTTGTTGGCATTTCTGTTGACGCTTGTATTCAAAGAGGTAAAATAATTTTTGACAATTGAATTATAATGCTAATTATAGTAGTATAAATGTAGGTGGCTATTGTCCATCTAATGCTTCTAATAATTTAATAATATAAAAGGTTGGAGTGAAAAATGTATATTAATCCAATAAAAGCGAAAGGGGTAACTTCGCAGCCGAAAGTTGCCACTCCGTTCGTTGCAAGCGCTGCAAAGGTCGCGAAGGGGATCCACATTCCAAAAGGCGCTAGTAAAGGGGAGTTTAAGGGGAGAATGTGGACGCCTTTAACTCAGGCAAAAAAACTGGCGCAAGAGATCCAAAAGCATTGGAATCAGTGGGATTTAGAGCACACTGCAAGCCAGATTATCGAGCTTGAGGATAGGGTTTTAGCAATACAGGGAACTTCCTCTCAAATAGAAAAAATCAAAAAGATTCAGCAAAGGTTGCACTTTCAGTTTGTGCATCCGGGAGCTACAGAGCTTTTTGACAATGACCGAGAGGAAACGATGCCTCCCTCATTTTTGCAGACGATCCAGGATATTATGCAAAGAGTCCTTCGATCCCATTCACTGGCTCCTTTTCAGGAGTTAACTTTGAATCAGCAAAGAGAAGTTTTCCGCATTGTTGAGGAGGGTAAATGAGTCCAGAAGGGTTAGCTCATGCTTTAGAAGGATATGTTGAGGCGCTGAGACATCAGGTAGCCGTTGCGGAAGCCTTTTTCTTCGGGAGGCTTACCGAGGGGATGGAAGGATTGATGTATTTGCCTGAAGATATCAGATTGCGGATTGACCAAATCATTTGGCAAACTTCCGGTGGCCAGGCGATCGATCCGACAGAAAAAGAGTCTCAGTCGCTGATTGCGGCGGCTATTATGAAAAGTGTAGACGAGCGTATGGACTTATAATCTCAACATCTGATACTTGTCAGATTATGCACGAAAAAAAGAGCAGCTTCCTCGCTGCTCTCTTCATTAGTTTTTTAGATAATTTTGGCTATAGCATTGTTTTTATCCTGTTTGCACCTGTGGTTCTCAACCCAGACTATGGTTTTTTCTCCCAAGAAACTTCTCTAGGCACTAAAAACATATACTTAGGGATTCTTGTGGGGATTTTTCCCTTAGCCCTTTTTTTTGGCGCTCCTTTTTGGGGGGATGTAGGGGATTTTTGGGGACGAAGACGGGCCCTTCTCTGGACGATTTTAGGTACGGTATTCGGTCACGTTATGACAGCGTTGGCGATGGTAGTCAAAAGTTTCGCCTTTCTACTGATCGCAAGGGCCGTTGCCGGATTGTTTGCAGGCAATGTCAGCATTGCCTTGGCAACTATTTCTGATATTAGCAAAGAGCCCAAGCTGAAGGCGCGAAATTTTGGCCTCTTGACGGTGGCTCTCGGTTCCGGCTGGATTTTGGCCATGCTTCTCGGCGGGTATCTCTCCGATCCTACGATTAGCTCCTACTTTAGCCCAGAACTTCCCTTTTATGTGGTTGCAGCACTCACCTTTGTAGGCTTTTTAGTGGTGAAGTACTTTTTCATAGAGACGCATAAAAACTATCCAACCGTTTCTTTCGATGTACTCAAATCGTTTCATGAAATTAAAGAAGCTTTAAAAATCAAGGAAATGCGCCCGATTCTTTATGTCCTTTTCTTCTGGAGCATGGGATGGTTTTATGACTTTCAATGGTTTACTCCGATTAGCTTAGAAAGTTACCATGTGACGCAAGAGAAAATCTCTTCTTATCTGTTAGTTCTTGGAATCAGCTGGATTCTCGGGGGGGTGTTTTTAAATCCGTTCCTTGTCCAAAGATTCTCAAGCAGGTGTCTCTCCATTTATACTGTACTTCTCACGGCGGTTTTGATCTTCCTTTCTCTTGTAAGTAAACAATACTTCTTTTTTGGTTTTTGGTTTTGGATGTCCGCTCTTTTAGCAGCTGTTACCTTAAGCAATCTGTTTAACCTTGTGGCTCTTTCTGCTCCAAGCAGAGTACAAGGAAAGGCCATGGGATTTTCTCAGAGCTTTCAAGCCCTAGCGGGGTTCGTCGTGCCGTTTCTAGGTGGCGCTATCGCAAACGTATCGATTAGTTGGATTTACCCCTTAAGTTTCGTTCTACTTCTTTTTTCTTTTTTTCTATTATTACGAAATTAACGGATGCGTTTGGCTTTTTAACAGATCCCCAAATGAATAGTGAAAAGCTTTTAAGTAATGGGTGTTAGGGTCCTGCTTATTTTCAATATAGACGCTATGGGTGAGGCCAAATACGAGAAAAAAGACCTTCGACGAAGTGTGTTCCCAATCGAGGATAAGTCTAGGGTCGAAAAAAAGCGCGTGTTTTGCCTCGGACGGAAAGGGGAGAATCCCGAGGGGAAACCGCTTTACTGGCATTTTGGGATCAGGAGAGAAAGCAATCACAATTTGAGCTCCTTGAATACTGATCATTTCTTTCAGCAGGCAGTTTTTGTGGGGCGGTTGTATCCAAAAACTCAAAATAAGCCTGAGTTGCTTTTTTCCAGAAAGTTCTAGCGCGAGAGGGGCTAGTTCTTTTTTGATAAAGGCAAGAAGATGCGCGTCCTCTCTCCACTGATCCCTTTTCTCTGAAAAGGGGATGTCGCTGCCGATTTCCAGTTCGATCGAGCCATTTTTTGTGTAAAAAGAGAGCTGCTGGGCGGCTAATATTTTTCTCATGCTAGGGCTTTAAATCGAGAGAGGGTTTGTTCGATTGCATCCCGTTCCGCAAAGGCAGAAAATCGGATAAAGCTATCGCCAGAACAGCCAAACCCGAAGCCTGGGACTGTGACCACATGGGCGTTTTCCAAGACAAAATCAAAAAACTCCCAAGAGCGGATTTTAGGGGGTGTTTTGCACCAAAGATATGGCGAATCGAGGCCTCCATAGACAGAATAACCAATCTTCCTAAGCCCCTCTAAAAGAATTTTTGCCCGTTGGCTGTAGCTTTCGATCGTTTCTTGGAGGGCCCGTTTGCCAGTTTGGGTATAGAGGGCTTCTGCAGCCTTTTGGATAGGGTAGGATACGCCGTTAGATTTCGTGTCCAGGCGGCGCTTCCAGAGCTGGTTTAGGGACTGAATTTTGCCTGCATCACGCACCTTTAGAGCGTGCGGGATTACAGTATAAGAGCAACGAAGGCCTGTGAACCCTGCAGATTTCGAAAAGCTTCGAAACTCGACGGCCACTTCCTTAGCGCCATCAATTTCATAAATCGAGCGCGGAGCGTCAGAGGTGATAAACGCTTCATAGGCGGCATCGAATAGAATGATCGCTTGATGTTCTCTAGCGTAGCGAACCCATTTTGTGAGATTTTCCCGCCCCATCGTCACTCCCGTCGGATTATTCGGAGAACAAAGGAAGATGAGATCCACGTGGGCGTTCGGAACTTCGGGCTGAAATCCGTTTCCTTCTGAGCAAGGAAAATAGGTAATCCCTCCATAGCCGCCAGTCTTTAGGAGAGGTTTTGTTCTCCCCGCCATTACAGTCACATCCACATACACCGGGTAGGCAGGATCCATAATCCCTACTCGATTTTCTATTGAAAAAATTTCTTGGATGTTTGAGATATCTGTGTTAATTCCATCGGATATAAAAATTTCATCTAAAGCGATACCAGAGTAGTCGTTTTGAGCGATCGCTTGTTTCAAAAAATCATAGCCATCAGAAGGACCGTAGCCTCGGAACGTTTGGATATCCCCCATTTCATAGGAAGCCTTGACCAGGGCCTCCACCACGTTCGGAAATAATGGATGCGTGACATCTCCAATACCGAGGTTGAGCAGGCATGCCTGAGGGTACTTTTTTTGATGAGCACTGACTCGCTTTTCAATTTCAGAGAAAAGATAGCCGTCTCTAAGTTTTTGAAAGTGGTGGTTTAATTTTGTCATGGCCGGTAGAATAAACTGCTTGTCCTTAATACTCAAGTGAAACAAAATGTAGTGAGTATGAGTTCTCTAAGGAATTTACGAGAAAATCTCCCGTATATTGAAGATAAGATTGGGTACTCGTTTGAGAGGAAGGATCTTCTGGTTCTGGCTTTTGTTCATCGTTCGTTTATCAATGAATTTCGAGGCGGGCGATTAGAGCACAATGAGCGGCTGGAATTTTTGGGGGATTCTGTATTGGGGCTAGCAGTCGCCGATTTTTTGTATCATCGATTGCCCGATTATCCAGAGGGGCAGCTTTCCCAGATTCGCTCTCGGCTTGTTGACACGGGCGCCTGTTCGCAGTATCTATTGAAGCTGCAGTTAGCAGAGTATATTTTGCTTGGAAGAGGCGAGGCGATGAGCGAGGGAAGAGCTAAGCAGTCGATTCTCGCAGATGTGTTTGAGGCGCTCTTGGGAGCCATTTATGTAGATGGGCATATGAATCGAGCAAGGTCTTTTCTTCTCATGCACTTTGAAAGAGATTTTGAGTCGGCGATTGGGACGCCTTCGAGAAACTATAAAGCGGAGCTTCAGGATTATAGCCAGAAACAATTTCAAAAACCGCCGATTTACAAAGTGATGGATGAGGTAGGGCCTGATCATGCGAAAGTATTTCATGTTATGGTCTATGTGAACGAGCAAGAGGCTGGGCTGGGGATTGGAAGTTCGAAAAAAGAGGCAGAGCAACAAGCGGCTTTTGTCGCGCTTGTAAAGGCGGGGTTATGAAAGTGTCATGGGCTTGTCAGGAGTGCGGGCATACGCAGTCCCGTTGGACAGGAAGCTGTCCTATTTGCAACAAATGGAATACCCTTCTTGAGGAAAAAATCGTCAAAGAAGATAGGCGCTTTGAGTCGAAGCTGCACCAAGCAGCCAAAGCCATTCCCATCTCTGATGTAAATGCCAACGAATACAAAAGAGTAACGACTCAGATGGGCGAATTAGATCGGCTCATGGGAGGGGGACTTGTCGAGGGTTCTTTGACCTTAGTAGGAGGGGAGCCTGGTGTTGGCAAATCAACCCTTATGCTGCAGATTGCCAGTACCCTAGCATCACAAGGTTTGTTAGTGTTGTATATTTGCGGCGAAGAGTCTGCGGAGCAGACATCTTTAAGGGCTAAAAGGCTCGGCATTAATCACCAAAATCTCTACCTTCTTTCAGAGACCAATTTCACTGCAATCAAAACACAAATCGATGCCTTAAACCCTGATATTGCGATTGTGGATTCTATCCAGATTCTTTATAAAGCTGAATTGCAATCTGCGCCAGGCTCGGTTGTTCAGGTCAGGGAAATTGCAACTGAATTTATGCACCTTTCTAAGGGGCAGGGGATCACAACCTTTTTAGTGGGGCATGTCACAAAATCGGGAGAGCTTGCCGGCCCGCGTATCCTCGAACATCTTGTGGACACGGTGCTTGAGTTTGAAGGGGACAAGCAGCATGGATTTAGACTTCTTCGCTCGGTTAAAAATCGCTTTGGCTCAACAGATGAGATCGCCATTTTTCAAATGAAGGAAAATGGGCTTGATGAAGTTCCCAACCCATCCCAAGCTTTTTTAGAAGAGCGAATGAAAGAAATCGCAGGTTCTGCCATCGTTCCTGGATTAGAGGGCGCAAGATCCTTTCTTTTAGAAATCCAAGCGCTTGTTACCTCAACAGCGTTTCCCAATCCATCGAGGCGCTGCGCAGGACTCGATGCGAACCGGCTGGGACTTCTTTTAGCGGTGCTTGATAAGCGTTGTGGTTACCGTTTACACCAATGCGATGTGTTTGTCGCTCTTGCTGGTGGCTTAAAAATTGTCGAACCGGCGATCGATTTAGGGATTTTGCTCGCCGTTGCTTCTTCTTTTATGAATCGGGCGATTCCATCAGACTGTATTGTCTTGGGAGAAGTGGGTCTTGGTGGAGAAGTTCGAGGAGTCAGCCGCGTGGAAACGCGTCTTAAGGAGGCGGTTCATATGGGTTTTAAAAAATGTATTCTTCCCAAAAAAAATCTCAAGGGATTGTCGAATAAAAAGATGGAGCTTGTAGGGGTGGAGCTTGTAGATGAAGCCATTCGACACTTATTGTCATGAGAAAGTTGGTGTTTGGTGCGAGAAGCTCGATTTTGTCAAGGGCGCAAGTAGACGAGATTAAGCGAGAATTGCAATGTGATTTTGAGGTCGTGTGGGTCGAGACTACAGGTGATTTAGACCAAAAGACATCGCTAAGAGATTTGAGGAAAACAGACTTTTTTACTCGAGAGCTCGATACGATGGTCCTCAATGGAATCCTAGATGCTGCAGTGCACTCTGCAAAGGATTTGCCCGAGCCCATTCCGCGAGGGCTTCGGCTTGCTTACCTTAGCCAAGGGTTAGATCCCCGGGATAGTTTAGTGATCAAGAAGGAACCAGTGCGTATCGTTGCCACTTCTAGTGAAAGAAGAGAGGTGGCTGTCAAAGCCCTCTACCCGCATTGTTCTTTTGTGGATCTAAGGGGAACAATCGAGGAGAGGTTGGCGAAGGATGTAGATGGGGTGGTCATTGCAGAGGCGGCGCTCATTCGATTAAAACTTACGCATTTAACACGGGTTCTCCTTTCTGGAAAAACCTGTCCCATGCAAGGTAAACTCGCCCTTTTATGCAAAGAGAATGAAGACATTATATTTAGGCTTACGCCCACCAAAAGGGGTGTTCCATTATCCAGTCATTCGAACGGAAAAGACGGCAAGCATTGAGCCAGTATTACAACGCTGGCAAGAGTTTACCCACATCATTTTCACTTCTCGGACGGCTGTGGAATATTGGCCAGGGCCTTGGGATAAGGAACTCATTGCCATTGGCTCTCAAACGGCAAAAGTTCTGCCTCAACAAGCTCTGATTGCTAGAGAGGCAACGCAAGAAGGGGTGGCCCAGCTCCTGCAAAGGATCGATGGAACCTTCTTGTATCTGCGATCAGCACGAGCGCGCCCCTTTTTGGTGGAGTTTATGAAGGGGCGCGGCATCCCTTATTTTGCTTTCGATCTTTACAAGACGAAGTTTCAGAAGCCTGAACCCGTACCCAATCTAGAGGATTTTTCTGAAGTTGTCTTCACCAGTCCTTCTACTGTCGAGGGGTTTTTGAGAATTTATGGGGAGCTTCCCAAAGGCAAAAAGCTGATCGCAATCGGGCCAGTTACGGAGGCTCAAATTCAATTATTTATGCGAAATGAGTCGAAGAATATGGAGCAACATTGAGTTTAAAGGAAACATTATAGAAGAGCGTTTTCGAGCGCTGACCAAACCCACCCAATCCTTAGCGATCGCTAAGCCGAAGAGGGTGTAGAATACAGGACGCACGATTTTACGAAGAGCATCTTCCTCGCCTAGAGCCTTTTGACCCACGATTGTAAACGTATGTTGGATAGCAAGACACAGTACAGAAGGATTGAACAAGCTAGGAGTGATCCAGTAATTGGGCATGATGTGTTGCAAAACACCCGCTTGTTGACTTGGAAGCCACCTGGTATCTGGAAGCATCCATAAATACCCAAAGAGAAATCCACCTAAAGTTGCACTCAAATCCTGATTGACATCGTTCTCTTTCGATGCCGCAAGCTTTAGACAGGTGAATATAGTGGCTGCAGATGGTGGAAAGAGCGCTAGAAAAGCCCGCCAAATTTTCCATCGGCCTGTATCTAAATAGTCGGTTTCCTGAAATTGAGGGACACGAGGGAGCTGTATACCTCCCATTTCTGCTTGTAATGCCTGATTTGAATACCCATCACACAGGCCGAGACAAGCGGAGCTAACAGCTGAGACTGTGGCGTTTGTAGCGAGCGCAAAGGGAAATGTTGCCATAAAACCGAAATGACTGAGTCCACGCATGGACTTCCACAAAAGAGAAAAACGTTCCGGTGTAAACAGTGCATGGCATCGGGCGGCCAAAGGAGCCAGATAGGAGCCTGTTACTTGACACAACCAATAGTTTGCTAGAAAACCAGCTAATGGACGTAAAGCCGTGTCTTCGGGATTTGCGGCCTTGAAAAAAGAGGACAAGAGAATCGACAAGGATAAGGCCAACTTCATGCGCGAGACGTGCACTTTTTGTGAAAAGCTCACTGTGTGAAAACAAGGTGGTTCGTTAGGCTGGCTCCGCGGAACGCTTCCCTCTTTCCACAAAACTTTGAGATAATAGGCGACGAGTGTTCCCAAAGAAAAATCTGCAAGGATGGCAGGGATGCCTTGCTGTGTATCCCTTGGGACAAAATGGGGCCCATAGGTTAAAAAGGTCAGTAGAGGAAGAGCTACGCGCAAAATCTTATCGTTCATGTCGTTCATGGGAGATAAAGCCCCCAGGTAGACACCTAGCGAGAGCGGTAGAAAACGAGGCGCTGGTATCGATTGCACGATAGCAGCGGTGGTTTGCCCTGCAAACGTTCCTAGTGTTCGGACGGCCTGTAAGATATTCATTCACCAGGTCCTTATTTTTTTCGCACGGAATGCTACCATCTTCGTTCTTTAAGTCAATGGTTTTTTGTGGATTGATGACGAGACATGGACAAAGGTCAGGGAAAATGCTACACTGCCTGCTAACTTTTGAAGCATAGGAGCAGTGTTTTATGGCGCAACAAATCAATTATCAACTTCCTGATCTTCCTTACGATTTTCAGGCGCTAGAACCAGTCATTAGCGCAGAAATCATGGAACTTCATTATTCAAAACACCACAAAGCATATGTAACCAATCTCAATACAGCGCTCGAAAAATATCATGAAGCGGAGTCGAAACAGGATGTCGCTCAAATGATCGCCCTCCAAAGCGCTATCAAATTTAATGGGGGTGGCCATATCAATCACAGCATTTTCTGGACGATTTTAACGTCTCCAGGAAAAGGGGGCGCTCCCGGTGGAGAGCTTGCGAAAATGATCAATCGGGATTTTGGGTCCTTCACCCATTTTCAAGAAATATTGAATACATCCACTGTAGGCATCCAAGGATCGGGCTGGGGATGGCTCGGCTATTGCAAAATCGAGGGCAAACTCCGTATCGCCCTGTGCCCCAATCAAGACCCCCTAAGCGCCCAAGGTCTTATCCCCTTACTGGGAATAGATGTGTGGGAGCATGCTTATTACCTTCAGTATAAGAATGTTAGGGCGGATTATGTCAAGGCAATATGGAATATTTTTAATTGGAAAGCGATTGAAGAGCGTTTGCCTAAGGCCAAATCTTGATTTTTTACTGAGGGGCTTGATCAATTGCTGGGTTTTACCTATTATGGTGCGACTTAATTAGGGTACGTAATGGGTTTTTTTTCCCGCAGTAAACCAAAAATTAAAATACAATCTACAAAAAAAGATGGCTTTAGCGGGTGGGTGAAATGTAGCGGTTGCAGTGAGCTCATCCATGTCAGTGAACTGGCTCAAAATTTGAATTGTTGCCCAAAGTGCGACTACCATTATCGCTTATCTTTAAAACAACGCTTGGAACTTCTTGCGGATACCGGCACTTTTGAAGAAAAGTTTATCCATATCACCCCTGTCGATGCGCTTCACTTTGTCGATACAGAAAGTTATGCTGAACGGATTCGGGTGGCTAAAGAAAAGTCAGGACGCGATGAAGCTGTTTGTACGGGCGTCTGTCAGATTCATGGTAAAATTGTTTGTTTAGCTGTGCTCGACTTTTCCTACATGGGAGGGTCCATGGGATCTGTTGTGGGAGAAAGACTCACTTTGCTCATTGAACATGCGATGGACATCAAACAGCCCTTGATTATTGTGTCAGCATCGGGCGGGGCTCGGATGCAAGAGTCCATCTTGTCGTTAATGCAGATGGCTAAAACATCGGCTGCCCTTTCGAGGCTCCATGGATTAGGTGTGCCGTATCTCTCCATTCTTACAAACCCCACAACGGGGGGAGTCACAGCCTCTTTTGCAACTCTTGGGGATGTAATCATTGCGGAACCCGATGCGCTCATTGCCTTTGCAGGACCTCGCGTAGTCGAGCAGACGATTGGGCAAAAACTGCCACCAAAGGCACAAAAATCTGAATTTCTCTTGGAAAAAGGAATGGTCGATTGCATCGTTAAAAGAGCGGATCTCAAAGATAAAATTGCTTTTTTTATTGACTTTTTAACAGGCAACGAACGGACCTTTGAAAAAGATGAGCTTGCTAAAAAAATACCTAGCGCGTTAAAAGAGCTGTTGAGGTTGGCGGAGCGCTCATGACAAAGAAAATACCAGTGCCCATCTATGTAGTGGATGAGGAATATATTCCTTATTATGCAACGGAGTGCGCTTCCGGATGCGATGCGAGAGCGGCCATTGAAGCGCCTCTAGTCGTGGAACCTAATACGTCGGCGATTGTCCCTACGGGTATTCGCGTAGAATTACCAGTAGGATTTGAAATTCAGGTGCGTCCCAGAAGTGGCTTTGCAGCGAAAAATCAGGTGACGGTGCTCAATTCCCCGGGAACCATCGATTGTGATTTTCGGGGGGAAATCTCCGTTATTTTAATCAACCATGGAAAAAATCCGTTTGTTGTGACGCCCAAAATGCGGATTGCCCAATTGGTGCTAGCGCCCATTGTGCAAGCAGAATTTGTTCAGCAGGCGTCGATTGCAACAACGCAACGGGGAGAGGGAAAGTTTGGCCATACTGGCGCGAATTAATCCTTTTAAAAAAAAGGAATCCATTAGGATCTCTGACTATTTGGACTCTCGTTTGATCTCATTTCTCGATGTAGATACTCGGGATGATGCCATCAATGGGCTCATCACTCTTGTGGAAACAGAAATCGGTCTCTCGAATAAAAAAGAATTCAGTAAAGCAGTGTTCTATAGAGAACAACTCGTCTCTACGGGCATTGGCATGGGCGTCGCAGTGCCGCATGCCAAGCTTACTAGCTTTACAGATTTTTTTATTGTCATTGGAGTGCAACAAAAAAAAGGACTCGAATGGTACGCGCTGGACAAAGCGCCTGTTCGCCTCATCTTTTTAATAGGTGGACCCGAAGACAGACAGACAGAATATCTGCAACTTTTGTCCCTTTTGACTTCTGCCATTCGGGATATTGACTTAAGAAAACACCTGCTCAATGCTCGTACAAAAGAACAAATCCTTGAACTTTTTTCCCAATTTTAATATTTTTTTGATTTGCTCGGCTTCGTCCAAAAAATGTACAAAGCTGAAAATTTACTGGGGATTATAGGTATGGATTTAAAGCTTAGAGATGTGGCAGACCTTTTAACGGTCTCAGAGGCGACCATTCGGCGTTGGATTGCGGACGGAAAAATTCCTTATTATAAGCTCCATAACCAGTATCGTTTTAGTCGCAGCGAGATTGAAAATTGGGTGTTGAGTTCTAAACAAGAAGGAGATTTTTATCTTTTTGAAAAAGAAGAACACATCGAAACTTTAGGTACACAGCAATTTGGCTTATTTCGGGCGGTTCACAAAGGGGGCGTTTATAACGATATTGAAGGAGAAACGAAAGAAGAGCTCATCCGCAATGCCATGGAGCTAATTGCCAAGGACCTCAATCTCGATGCGGAGGTCATTACAGAGCTTCTTCTCGATAGAGAAAATTTAATGCCCACAGCTCTTTCGAATGGGATTGCTGTTCCACATACACGCGATTTTCTTCTCCAAGAGGCCTATGATGTAATCTCCGTAGTCTTCCCCAAAAATCCAGTTGAATATGGCGCGCTGGATGGAAAACCTGTCCACACACTTTTTTTCCTTTTTGCTTGCGACGATAAACGCCATCTGCACCTCCTCGCTAAGCTGGCTCACCTCTCGAGTAGACCGGAGCATCTCGCGTTTTTACAAAACAGTCCAACAAAGGCAGAACTTCTCGAGTTTATCAAGCAGTGGGAAGCCAAAATCAAGCCACGTGAGGCTACGACTATAGTCCCTTAGCGAGCGCCTTTTCCTTATCTTCCTTTTTCTCGACCTGTTCGTCGATAAATTCGATCCGCCCTTCTTTAGCTGAGATGAGATAACGCCTTTTTTGACCGGGGTGTTGAAGCAGTTTTTCAGAAAGAGGGTCTTCCAAAAACTGCTCGATCACGCGACGAAGGGGGCGAGCTCCCATTTCTGGAACGTACCCTTTTTCAACAAGCAAGTCACGCGCTTGATCATCCAGGCGCACAAAGATCTGTTTTTTCTCAAGTCTTGCTTTAAGTTTACTAAATTCAAGGTCGACTACAAGTCGGAGAGATTCTCGATCGAGGGCCGAGAAGATCACGAGATCATCCAGGCGATTGAGGAATTCTGGCTTAAAGTGCTTCCGCACTGCCTCTTTGATTTTTCCCTCCATCGTCTTATAGTCCATCAGATTATCTTTGACGCCAAACCCGACTTCCGTAGATTTGCGAATCAGGTCGGCGCCCAGATTCGAGGTCATGATGATGATCGTATTTCTAAAATCAATCTTACGGCCCACAGAGTCCGTGAGTCTTCCCTCTTCAAGGATCTGTAGGAGAAGGTTCATGACATCGGGATGAGCCTTTTCCACCTCGTCGAATAGGATGACAGAATAAGGGCGTCTTCGGACTTGTTCTGTGAGTTGGCCGCCTTCCTCATATCCCACATAGCCTGGAGGAGATCCCGTCATCCGGCTGATGGCAAATTTCTCCATGTACTCAGACATGTCGACTTGGATGAGAGCCTCTTCACCGCCAAACATATGGGAGGCAAGAAGCCGCGCCATATGTGTTTTTCCAACACCTGTCGGCCCCAAAAATAAAAAGGCACCAATCGGGCGGTTGGGGTCTTTGATATCCGCTTTCGATCTTCGAATGGCGCGGCAAACAGTGCTCAGTGCGGCATTTTGCCCAATGATCTTGGTTCGTAAAGCCTCTTCCATTTTAAGAACTTTTTCAGACTCACCTTCCGTTAGGCGAGTGACAGGAATTCCCGTTTGCTTTGCGACAATTCTTGCAATATCCTCTTCATCGACCACAGGCTGGTGCTCCTCTTTACGTGCCTCCCAGCTAGTGCGGTCTTTTTGTAGTTTTTCTCTTAAATTTTTCTCGTTATCGCGAAGTTTTGCTGCTTTTTCATATTCTTGACGGCCAATGGCCTCTTCTTTTGCCACGCGGGCCTCTTCAATAGTCGCTTCGAGGTCTGTTAACTCCTGGGGCTGATGCATTGTGGCAATACGCGCCTTAGCCCCTGCTTCATCGAGTAGATCAATGGCCTTATCAGGAAGAAACCGCCCCATGACATATCGCTCCGATTGATAGACCGCTGCATGGATCGCCGCATTGGTGTAGCTACATTTATGGTGCTCTTCATATTTTGGTTTTAAGCCGTTCAAAATAAGAATGCTCTCTTCGACTGAAGGAGGTTGCACGATAATCTTTTGGAAGCGGCGCTCGAGCGCAGGATCTTTTTCAATGTGCTTTCGGTATTCATCTAAAGTTGTCGCGCCAATGCACTGAATCTCTCCACGAGACAGCGCAGGCTTTAAGATGTTGGACGCATCGATCGCTCCTTCCGCAGCTCCCGCTCCAACAATCGTATGGATCTCATCAATGAACAATAGGACATTGCCGTTTTTTTTAATTTCATCCATGACAGCCTTGATCCGTTCCTCAAACTGGCCGCGATATTTTGTTCCAGCAATCATGAGAGTGAGATCTAAAGAGATGAGCTTTTTTTTCCTGAGATTGTCCGGAACATCCCCTTTGATAATCGCGTGCGCAAGGCCTTCCACAATAGCGGTTTTGCCTACCCCCGCTTCCCCGATGAGTACCGGATTGTTCTTACGGCGGCGGCACAAGATGAGCACTAACCTTTCTACTTCGTCTTTCCTCCCAATCACCGGATCCATTTTCCCCTCACGGCAAAGGTCTGTTAGATCGTGACCATAGGCGCGAAGGGCTGGCATTTTGTCTGTAACGGGAGGCGCTTGAGGAGATATCCGGTCTGACCCAGGTTGTCTCGGCGGCGGTGCCCCTGGAGAGGGATTGGCTCCCATTGGAGGCAGTTGAAGGTTAAACGTCTCCAGCTCTTTTAAAACTTCTTTTCGAACCTCTTTAAGATTGATGTTGAGATTTTCCAGTACTTGCGCCGCAACACCATCGGTTTGTCTCAAAAGAGCTAGAAGAAGATGTTCTGTACCTACATAATTATGGTTGAGATTCGCCGCCTCTTCATTCGCAAACTCAAAAACTTTTTTCACCTTGCCAGTGAGGGCAGGGTCGCCATATACTTGAATCTCCGGGCCAAAGCCCACTATGCGCTCTACTTCCGCGCGAATGGCCTCATAGTCCAAGTTCATGTTTCTCAGAACGTTGACCGCAATGCCTTGGCCTAATTTCAAAAGCCCCAAAAGGACGTGTTCTGTCCCCAAGTAATTGTGATTTAGACGCTGCGCCTCTTTTTTGGCCAGCTTGATGACTTGTTTTGCGCGATTAGTAAACTTATCAAACATGGACTACCCTTCTTTTATTATAAGCCTTTTGAGTTTTTTTCTCGACTCTCGTGGTCAAAAGTTGATACCATTAAAGATCTTTCTAATAAGGGCTGTTTAATTCTTTGGGAAGTGAAATTTTTATGATACAAATTTTAGATACAGGAATTTCTACAGCCGAAGAAAATATGCGCTTCGACGAAAAGCTTTTAGAACATTTGGCCTCACACAAAGATCCCATCCTTCATTTATACCAGTGGAAGCGTCCTTCTGCAACATATGGCTATTTTATTCGACCAGAAAACCACCTGGATTTCGAACATGTAGCCCGGTATGACATCGACTTGGCGCGTAGACCCACGGGGGGAGGGATTGTGTTTCACATTTGGGATCTCGCCTTTTCATTTTTCATGCCTTCTGAGCACCCTGCTTTTTTTTTCAATACATTGGGAAATTATGAGTTTGTAAACCAGGCAGTTTTAAAAACCGTACAAGACTATTTTTCTTTGGAACCTGAATTGGTTCAGGAAGACGCCCCCTCCCTTGTGCCCGACTCTCGTAATTTTTGCATGGCTCAGCCGTCCCAATATGATGTTATCTACAAGGGGATGAAAGTAGCTGGGGCCGCACAGAGAAGACAGAAGGCAGGATACCTCCACCAAGGAACTATTTCTTTGTTCAAGCCAGACGTCCAGCTTCTTGAGGAGGTTCTTCTTTCCCCAGAGATCGTCAAGGCGATGACTGCTTATACCTTTGCCCCTGTTCAAGACCCTCAGGGGCTACAACAAGTGCGTGAGGACCTTCAAAAACTCCTTGCTGACAATCTGGAAAGGTCTTTAAAATCCACGGCTCATGCATAAGAAAAAAGCTCGAACCGCCATTACTCCGACTAGAGAAGAGGATTATCCTGAGTGGTACCAGTCTGTGTTACAGGCGGCTGATCTTGCGGAACACTCTGCGGTCAGAGGCTGCATGGTGATTAAACCTTGGGGATATGCGATTTGGGAGAATATCCAGAAGGTGTTGGACCGGATGTTCAAGGCAACTGGACATCAAAATGCCTATTTTCCGCTCTTCATTCCTTTAAGTTATATGGAAAAAGAGGCGGAACATATAGAGGGCTTTGCCAAGGAATGTGCGGTGGTTACCCATCACCGCTTAGAAAAAGGAAAGGATGGGAAGCTTGTTCCAGGAGGGAAGCTCGAGGAACCCCTGGTAGTTCGGCCTACTTCCGAGATGATCATTGGACACACTTTTGCGAAATGGGTGGAGTCTTATCGAGACCTTCCTCTACTCATTAATCAATGGGCCAATATCGTTCGGTGGGAAATGCGAACGCGCATGTTCTTAAGAACAACGGAAATTCTTTGGCAAGAAGGACATACTGTGCATGCGACAGCAGAAGAGGCGGTGATTGAAACGCAGCGCATGCTGGAGGTGTACTCTGACTTTTGCCATCAGTATTTGGCCATCCCCGTCATCCGTGGAGAAAAAACGGAGTCGGAAAGATTCCCTGGAGCTGTGAACACTTACACAATCGAAGCAATGATGCAAGACCGAAAGGCTCTGCAATCGGGAACGTCCCATTTCTTAGGACAGAATTTTTCTAAATCTTGTGGGATTCAATTCCGGAATATTGCCTCAGAACTCGAATATGGGTGGACGACTTCTTGGGGCTCAACGACAAGACTCATAGGTGGGCTCGTGATGACTCATAGCGACGATGACGGGCTGGTGCTTCCTCCTCGCGTTGCGTCTTGTCACTTGGTTATTATTCCGATTATCCACAACGAAGATACGCAGTCCAAGGTTTTAGAATACTCAGAAAAGCTCGCTTTTGAACTCCGAAAAATACAGTATGAAGGGGAGAACCTTCGCGTCATCGTTGATAAAAGAGATTTGCGTGGTGGGGAAAAAACCTGGGGATGGATTAAAAAGGGCGTTCCGCTCCGGTTGGAAGTCGGGCTTCGAGAAATCGAGTCGGGAGAGCTTAGTGTATATCGCCGAGACCGGCCCCACAAAGAAGCGATCCGCTTCTTTTCTGAGGAAGTAGTCGTTCTTCTAGAAGCGATCCAGTCTAATCTTCTTGCCAAAGCTACAGCCTTTCGAGAGCAACACACGGTATCCATCGATCACAAAGAAGAGCTTTATGAGTTTTTCACTGCTAAAGGAGAGGAAATTCATGGAGGTTTTGCTCTTGCACATTGGAATGGAGATCCAAAAATTGAGGAACAAGTCAAACAAGATCTCAACGTGACGATCCGCTGTATCCCTCTTCATTTACCCCCTGAAGCAGGCAAGTGTATTTTTACTCACGAAAAGAGCGCGCGACGAGTCATCTTTGCTAAGTCCTATTAGTTCCTTAGACGCGCTCAAATTCAAAGTTTTTTTCGGTAATTCTTGCCTCCAAAAGGAAGGATCTGTTACGATCAACCACATTTCTGAATTAGAGATACTCGCGGAGCAAAGTCTCTTATGCTGGAGTTTTTTCGTAGATACCAACAGACTTTTTTCCTAGTTACGGCTGTCGTTGTCATCGCTTCTTTTCTTTTTTTTGGCGCTTATGGCACGTTTGACACTAGAAGTGAGCGGAAGGATTGGGCAGTCTCTACGACCGTAGGAGGCTCCAAGTTGATGTTTTCAGAAGTGCAAATGATGTCTCGATTCATTGCTGCGGACAGAAATGATCCCTATGCACCCAGAGGGATGCTCCCCAATTTTTCTAACGATGGAGTCATCCGAAATGATTTTTTGAAAGACCGTTTAGCTGATCTAATTGTCGCTGAGTATTTTGATGTTTTAAAAGAGGATTTTGAAGGGCGCTTGGAAAAGGCAAAGCGTTACCGCCCGTATGTTCATCCTCAAGCCGACTTTTTAAGCGCAAACAGTGTATGGAACCATTATCTCCCGGAAATGAATGGGGCCATCGAGGCTTTAAAACAAGAGATTGCAGTCACTCCGAGCACTTTTAGCCATCTAAAGGAAATCTATTTATTAGAAGGATATCTCCCACCAGAAATACTTCGAAAAATTTTAATTCACCAACATCAGCAGTTGCCCAGGCTGCCAGTGGATCCAAGGCTTTCTTATGATGATCTTGCAGTATTTGGGTATCATGGAGCAGTCGAGTGGTTTGGTCGCAATTTTGTGGATCTTGTTTCTGAATTTATCTTGAATGCCGCAAGCGCAGCTGAAAAGAAAGGGTATCGAGTTACTTTGCAAGAGGCTAAGGGGGACCTGATTCACCATTTCCGGGAATCGATGCAAACTCTGGGAAGCAATAGGCCAGAAATCAGTTTTCATCAACACCTTAGCTCTTTCGGTTTTGACGAGAGAAGTGCAGCCTATGTGTGGCAAAAAGTGCTTCTTTTTAGGAAATATTTTCGTGATGTAGGAGAGGCGGCATTGGTTGACCGAATGCCGTATCAGGAGTTTTCTCAGTATGCCAATGCATCGGCCGCGATAGAATGCTATACCTGGCCGATTCGGATCCAAAACCAACAGGATCTTGCTGCGGTTCGATGTTATATCGAAGCGATTGGTGTAGATACAGGGGAGTTGCTGCCTACCAAAATCAAAGAAGTCCATGAAGTTGAAAAACAATTCCCCAAGCTAATCCGAACGCGCTACCGTGCCCAAAAAGCGGAAGTCGCTATTGAGAAAATTGCCGCTCGAGTGACTTTAAAAGAGCTTTGGAATTGGCAAAAAAATGAGGCGAATTGGGCTCAACTCCGAAAGGAATTTTCCTTAGGACAGGCGGATACTCCAGAACATCGCTTTACTTTGCTTGAACACTCAGATCCCAGCTTGCGCGCCGAAGTGGACGCCTTTTCTAGGCAACAGATCGTGAAAGAACACCCTGAATGGGTGGAGGAGGAGTTAGACCAGGCCCCCTTTGTCGAGTCGGTATGGAGTGTTTATGGCAATGATCCCCCATTTTCCCAAAGGCAAGGCGTCTATACGCGGATCAAGGATTTGGAGATTGTCGAAGACAAACACATCCTTCCCTTTCATGAAGCACAGGATTACTTAAGAGAATACGTTGGAAAGGCGGAATCTGAGTTTGTTCAGGATAAAAACCCCTTTTTGATCGCTAGTATTTCCGCCCTTGAGTCCTTGAAAAGCAACTCTTTAGACCCTCGATGGGTGCAGTCGGGCGCGAATCCCCTTTTCGATCAGTTTAAGCTCGAAAAGAAAAGTCTTATCATTTCTAGAACTTCCAAGGAGGATTGGATGAAAAATAAAGCATTTACGATGCTTCCAGATCTTTGGTCTCCCGTCCATGTGATAGATGGTCAGGTTGCCTTTTTCTATCTTAAAGAGCGAAAAGCAACCCCAGCCCCCATTCTGGATCAGCTTTCCGTCGGAAAAGAAACATTAGCGTCAGACGCAAAAGCGTTTTTCGCAGAAAGATTTCTTCAGACAGTAAAAGAAAAAAACGCGATCGTGATCCCTCTGCAGAAGGAGGGAGAATGAGTCTTTTTGAAGATATCCCAGCCCTTTCTCCTGTGCAGTTTTTTGGACTGACCGCAGACTGTCAGTTCATACGGGGGGGCCTGGAGCCCAATAAAGAGCATCTTTTACCATCGACTTCTGATCTTTTGGATGAAGAATCCTTTTGTGAGGTCTATTGTGCGTGGAATTTTGAAAAACTAGCGTTTCATTTTATTGTGCATGGACTCTTTCAGGGAGTTGGCGATGCGGATTTTCGAAAAGGGGACAGTATCGAGATCTTCATTGATACACGGGATCTCAAAACAAAAGGGGTTGTCACTCGCTTTTGCCATCACTTTGTGTTTTTCCCCGTAGAAGTGCAAAATTTCTTTGGGCGTGAAGTGACACGATTCAGAAATGAAGACACACATCGCCTTTGTCATCCAGAAGATTTGATTGTTTCTCCCGATATTGGCGGGCAGTCTTATAGCCTTTTAGTCGAAATTCCGGCGCATTGTCTGCATGGATATGATCCGCTGAGTTTTCCGCGAATTGGGTTTACTTACCGCATCAATCGAAGCGACGGTCCTGCCCAACACTTTGCCGTCTCTAGCGAAGAATATACGATTGAACAGCATCCAGCGACATGGGGGACACTCAAACTTCTCAAAAGTGGGGAGTAAAATGGGAGCGATGGAAGTAGTATATACGCAATCCCATGAATGGATTCAGGTCGAAGGCCGTGTAGGCACTGTCGGCATTACCGAATATGCGCAGCGTGAATTAGGAGAGATTGTCTATATAGAACTTCCCACTATTGGAGAAGTCATTCCGTCAGGCAAAGAAGCTTGCATTTTAGAATCTACAAAAGCTGCTGCTGACGTTTATGCTCCAGTGTCAGGTAAAATTGTTGCCGTGAACGAAAAACTCAGCCATGAGCCGTCCATACTGAATCACCACGCAGAGGGTGCTGGTTGGTTATTTAAACTAGAGCTTTCAAATCCCAAAGAGCTCGAAAAACTGCTTTCTCGTAAAGAGTATCAAAAATTCATCTCCTCTTGAAACGCATGAATCCATTAGAATGGGAGCGTGAAAAAGAGCCTTTTTTTAATCGCTGTTTTTGCCCTTGTTTGCATTCTTTTTTCCCATGAAATCATAGGAAACTTGCTGAAGCTTGCAGCTAGGAGCTACACGCACTCTCAAATTGAATACCGTACGCTGAGCTGGGAAAACGGGGCTTTTGTATTCTCAGATCTTGCAATCTTTGATCCCACTTTCCAAGTGTATGTGGAAAAAGCTTCTATTCGCTTGAATTTTAGTGATTTTCCCAGGAAGCTAAAGGGCCATATTCACCTTATCTCTCCCCATGTTTCCATCGTGAAAAAAAAGAATTGGGATGTTCCGACGAGTTGGTTTGATTTTTCTTATTCTGTTGCAAATGGAACTCTGGATTGGGGAGGCCTCGCCCATTTTTCTTTAGAAAAAGATAAGGTTTCGTCCTACCTTGCTCTCGACTGGGATGGAGCATCTGTCCTACTTACCTATAAAGATCAGCAATGGGATGTGGATTTGACTCACTTCAATATAACCCTTTTAAAAGACTTTTTCCCGTGGGCAGAAATTACAAAAGGCGAGATCAGCGGCAAAATGACTCTCTTAGACGGTTATCGGGTCTCCTCTGCTAATCTAACAGCCAATGAGCTCGCCCTTTATGTTTCTCGCGGATCGCTGCAAAACGTCTCTGGAACTCTCAGTTTGAACTCGGGCTTGGGAGCAAAATGGGAAGTTCTTGGAACAGGAGAAGTGTTGGGAAAGAAGATTCCTTTTAGATGCCAGGGCAAGGGATTTTTCAAAAGCGATTGGCTCGAATCAAAAATTGAATTTCAAGACGCATGGCTTTCCATTTCAAAGGAGGAACGCTGGAATGTAGAATGTTCCAAGATCCATGCGGAAGAAGCAACCCTTCTTCTCGCTGCGGCAACCCCTTATTTCCCAGAGCTAAAAGAATGGCACATTCTCAAGGGAACAATCGATGCAAAAGCAGAGCTTTTTTTCCCAGAGTGGACGTGCACCTGTCGAGCAGAGTCTCTAGCCCTACAAAAAGGGGACTCTCTTTTTGACGCAAACCTCATCCAGGGAGAACTCAACCGAAAAGGGGGTTTGCTTTTTATCGAGGGAAATCGATGGAAAAGTTCCTTTTCTGGTCTTTGGGAGGATGGGACGATAGAGGCAGACCTTTTCGGAGCACAACTCATGCTTAAGGGAGGATGGAATGGCTCAGCTCTTGCCGTTCAGATCGCGAAGGGAGAGTTTGACAACTTTACCTTTCAAGGCGACGGTTGGATCGACCCTGGCCTGGATTTTTTCTTTTCTCTCCATGGCAAGTGGAAATTTTTAGAAAAGGAAATCCCCTTCGAATGCCCCATTTTGAGCAAGTGGAAAGATCTGTGGTCTTTTGACTTTCGATTCACGCGCGGCTTTTGGGACTTAATGCGTCTTAAAGGTCATTATAATGGAAAACAGGTGTTTTATAGCGATAAGAGCCATTTTTTAGGTTCAGAGCTTCGCTTTACCCCTTGCTCCTTACGCGATCTGGATGTTGCTTTTACGCTGCCATGGGATCATGTTTTAGCAGCAGGACCCATTTTACAAGAGTGGGGTGTGGATCTTGCTCAGATTCCTCCCTTTGGCAATACAGAGATGCATTGCCAGCTCATAAAGGGTAAGCTTTTGCTTGTAGCTCAAGGAGAGGATCCAAAATTTGCGTGTTCCATTGAAAAAGCCTTGGACGAATGGAACATCGATCTAGAATCCAACCTAACCCTCAAAGCAAGTATAACGGATCGAGGCATTGCTAAAGGTTATATGAACTGGAAGCAAGAGGCGAGCGCCGAATTTAATGGAAAAATCTTGCCATCTCTTCATTCTGAATTTTCCCTCTCTAAAGTATCGTTTGATCTCAAGCTCATTCAAGATGAGAGGCTTCAGGGAATTTTGACCGGTTCAGGGCACTTCCTTTATAACGGGCAATGGGATTCTGATTTTGACTTTACAGCCTCCTCATTGATCATCCATGGTCATCCTATGGAAAATAATGGATCCGTTCATTTGCAGTATTCCTCGCTACAGGGAGCGCAATTGAAAGGAGTGAGTTTACACGGTCCGTTTGATTGCGTCATCGATCTACTCCAGTATGAAAAGAAACGAGCGTCCTGGGTGTTTAAAAATTCTCAAATGCATATTCCTTCCTCCTTTTTAAGGGGGCGCTTTTTAGAGTTCATCGATCCAGATCGCGATTTAAACGTGACTGCAGATCTCGATTTCACCTCAGATTTTTCCACATTTATCTGTACGATGAGAGAAGGGTTGATCCCCTTTCACGGAGACTACCATCGTGTGGAAAATTTACAGCTACATTGGAGTCATTCTCAATGTGATGCGGCTTTTCAATACCGCGACCACTTCTATCGTCTACAAGCTCAAATCAACGATGTAATCACAGGGAGGTTGACTGTAGGTGTTGAACAGGAGCCTCTCACGATCGATTGGGAATATAAAGACCTCTTGTCGGTTCATTCCATTGAAGGCTGTTTTGGAGGTGTTTCCGCTTCTTTTCACGCTGAAAAACCCAACGTCCTCGTCGGTAGCGCTCATGTGGATTTTCAGAGGCTTTCTCACCTTCTCCCCAGCGATGTCGCCTCAGTTTTTCAAGAGCTGCAGATGGGGAAGGGATATGAGCTTAAGGGGCGACTAGAGCTACAGCAGAATGCCCCGCATTTTCAAGGCATTTTAAGTGGAAAAGCGATTGAGCTATTTGGATTTCAGTTTCGCACTCTTCTTGCTCAGGTGGATCTTTTGCCCGAAACAATCCGAATCTATGATCTAAAAATCAGTGATTCTGCGGGCATGCTAAAAGTGGATGATATGCTGATTAAAAAAAAAGAAGAGAGTCCGTTTGCCATTTCTATACCTAATCTGACCATAGTCGATTTGAGACCGAGCTTTTTAATTCGGCCAGGTGGAAAAGTAGGTCCCATAGAGCCCCTTGTCGTTAGAGAGCTGCAACTGAAAGATTTTCGAGGTCTTCTGGAAGATGGCAAAACGTGGAGAGCCCACGGCAGCTTATACTTTATTAATACCTACAAAAGAAAGGAGACGGTCTTCGATCTCCCTGCTAATCTTTTAAGCCGCATCGCAGGTCTTGATTTAGAGTTACTGATTCCAGTAACAGGAGACTTGACCTTTGAGCTCGAAAATGGCTACTTTAATCTTCTGGATCTCAGTCATGCATATAGCGAAGGACAACGCTCAGAATTCTTTTTGGAAATGGACCCTCAGCCTCGGATGGACCTCGATGGAAATTTACGCATTTTCATTAAGATGAAACAGTTTGTCCTTCTCAAATTTACAGAGTCTTTTTTAATCTCCATAGATGGCGTACTCGATGCTCCCGAATTTCATCTTAAAAAGAAAAAGTTTTTGGGGATTTTTTAACTCCATCCTCGACTGCTTCTATCCACCTCTTTGTATTCACTGCAATGAAAGAACCGATTTAATCAGTTTGTGTTCTCAATGCTGGCAACTTTCTCAGCTACCGGATCCAGTGCTGCACTGTAAGTATTGCTTTGATCTCTTGACGGACGAACAGTCGCTTTGTGCCCAATGTAAACAAAAGCCCCTATTACCTGTCCGAAGGGCTTTTGTTTTTGACAAGGGAGCTCCCGCGCACCTTCTGGGGATGCATCAAGCGGAAGGGCTGGCTGGCTTTGCAGTTTTTCAGTGGATTCAGCTCGAGTGGCCCTTTCCAGATGCGGTTATCCCCATGCCCGATACCAGCTCTAAAAAAATCGGAAGAGCCTTTGCGGATCTTCTCAATGTTCCCTTCATACAGGCACTCAAACCTTCCTACGCATATGTGGAAGAGCGTCTCGAAGAGGACCAGGCTCTCCTCATCTTCGATGTGCGTAATGACTGGGAGTTTTTACACAAGTGCGCAACCTCGTTGTCAGAAGCTTTTCCCAAGAAGATGTATGTATTGACATTATTTCCTAAGATTTAGATATAGTGGAAGCGTATGATCCTTCTTTTTTTGAGCTTACTAGTCTTTTTGGGAGTCTTTTTAAGGGGGTTTCGCATCGTTCCAGAACAACAAGGATGGATTGTGCAACGGCTTGGAAAGTTTAAGCGGAAGTTGGAGCCGGGGCTCAATTGGATCGTTCCCTTTGCCGATGAAATTGCCTATCGCCATTCGCTCAAGGAAGAGGCGATTGAAGTTCCTGAGCAAACAGCGATCACGCAAGATAATGTCAGCGTGATTCTTGATGGTATTGTCTATATTAAAGTCTTTGATCCTATGGCCGCCTCTTATGGAGTTAAACATCCAGTTCACGCTCTTTTGCAGCTTGTTCAGACGACCATGCGCTCTGAAATTGGTAAGATCCCCCTGGATAAAACCTTTGAAGAGAGGGAGTCGTTAAATGCCAACATCGTAGAAGCCATTAATGAAGCTGCCGTCTCCTGGGGAATGTCCTGCCTGCGCTACGAGATCAAAGACATCACAATGCCTGAAGATATCCGAAAGGCTATGGAACTCCAAATGACTGCAGAACGGCAAAAGCGGGCCCGCATTCTGGAATCAGAAGGAATCCGGCAATCTCAAATCAACCAATCAGAAGGCCAGCGCCAGGCTGCCATTAATGAGTCTGAAGCAGCGCAAATCGATCGGATTAACCGCGCACGGGGAGAAGCGGAAGCCATCCAAACTCTTTCCCATGCAACGGCTCGCGGCATTACAGTCATCGCAGAGGCCCTTTCCCAAAGTGGGGGAGAGAGAGCCGCTTCCCTTCAGGTGGCCGAGAAATATATTGATGCTTTCAAACAGCTTGCGAAAGAAGGCAATACGATCCTTCTCCCATCCAACCTTCATAACCCAAGCTCGATGGTCGTAGAAGCAATGTCCATCTATGACGCCCTAAAAAGAACCTCTCAAGTTCCTGTCAGCAGTGGAATTGCTGGACACAGTCTCTAGGTTGTTTCGATATTTCGTCGAACCATTTGCACTTGGCGCCGAAGCAGTTCATTCATTTGGATCTGATCGGTGATTTTCTTCCAGGCATGAAGCAGTGTAGAATGAGTTTTACCGCCAAAGGAAGCGGCGATTCGCATGAGGGAGTCGTCGATCATTTCTTTTGCAAGGTACATGGCAACTTGCCTGGCTAAAGCGATCTCTTTATGGCGAGATTCTCCTTTAATTTCAGAGATTCTTACTTCGAAAACAGCAGCGACGCTCTTGAGAATTTCCTCCACAGAGATTTTTTTAGTGGGAGCGTTATGTTGGAACATCTCTTTTAAGATTTTTTCAACGATCTCTTCGTCGAGATGGGTATTCATCAACTTGGAGTGCGCGCATAGCCGATTGATGGCCCCTTCAATTTGACGTACATTGTTATAAATGTGTTCCGCGATAAAAAAAGCAATTTGGCTGGGGATATTGAGTCCGCGCCGTTCTGATTTGTGCTTGATAATTGCGACTCGAGTTTCAAGATCTGGTACTCCCATATGGGCCACCAGTCCCCATTCCATGCGGGCGACCATTCTTTCAGAAAGCTTGAGTTGCCCTGGGGGCTTGTCGCATGTGATCACAATCTGCTTGTTTTGATTGAGAAGCGTTTCAAATGTGCTGCAAAACTCCTCTTCAAAGTTAAGCCGATTTTGTAAAAACTGAATATCGTCTACGAGAAGGACGTCGAGGGTTCGATAGTAACGCTTGAGTTTATCGATCGATTTACTTCGTAGGTGATCGACGATATCATTGATAAACGCTTCTGTTGTGATGACTTGGACTCTTTTGGCTTTGTGGTGTTCTTGGACATAGTGGCCGATACTGTGAAGAAGATGTGTTTTTCCAAGACCCACCCCTCCATGAATGAAAAGAGGGTTGTAGGATTTTCCAGGTCTACTAGCTACACCAAAGGCGGCTGATTTCACAAATTGATTCGAAGGTCCCTCGATGAAATTTTCAAAAATATAGGAAGGGTTCAGGCAAAGTTGTGCACGAGAAGGCTCCTCTTCTTTGGGCAGCGGAGGGGGTTTGGTTTGCGGAGCGTCATCGGGGATGAGAAAATGGATGGCTGGCTCGCCAGACGGCAGAAGAGGGAGAAAATTTCCCAAAACATCGGAAAAATTGCCTAATAGATAATCTTGAACATACACATTTGGCACTTCGAGGATGATTTTATCCGTTGACGCTTCGACAAACCGAACGGGATCAATCCAGTTCTGATACTCCGACTTGGAGACCCGTGTCTCAATAAATTCGAGAAACTGCTCCCACACATTTTTGACTTCACAATCCAACATAGAAATCTCAGATTAACAGGCGGACGTCGATGGTGCAAGGGAAAGATTGTTCACCGATAGGAAAGGGTAAGCGCTGCAGCCTTCTCGGCGATTGCTTTGTCTGCATTGTCCTCAAGAAACTCCGCTTGCAATAGTCCTTGTCTTTTATAACCAAGCATAAAGAGGGCTTTAGCGCGGTTCAGTTGTGTAGCCAGATGACTGGGATCTGCTTTTAGCGCCCGGTCTAAATAGTCTAATGCCTTCAGCCCATTTCCTAATTGCAGATGCAAGGCACCCATCGTTTGTAAGTCATAAGCTGTAGGATGGGTGAGCACCGAAAGCGCATTAAAAAAAGTGAGGGCCACATCGTAAATTCCCTGCCTGATATAAGCGTAACCAACAAAGCGAAGGTCGTTGAGTTCTGTTTCACCCCAGCCTAATACCTCTTGCCAATCCATAGGGCTAACCTCTTTGGTACTGATTACGGCGGGAATTAACCATTTCCAGCACCCGGTCAAGTTTTCCTAACATCTGCATAAGAGTCAGAAGAACTTGTCTCTCTCTTTCCTCTTCTTGCGAATCCTCTTGGTCCCTGCCCCCCTTAAACCCTTTGTTTAACGTATCCTCCAGCGCTTCTAACTTGTCCGCATCCGCTTCTTGCTTTTCCGATCCACCTAAGGAAGGGATCAGTGAGTGGGTAAAAAATGCTCGTCCCGTCATGAGTAATTCGGGAGGCGGTTCAAAACTTGCCCACAGTGTCAACACAGCAGGAGAAAGGTATTCGCTAAAACTCGCAGGAGCATAAGGCTTTAAAACCGAAACTTCAGCTTTCGTTGGAATAAATCTGGACTCTTCAATCAGCCTCTTATCAAAGATCTCTCGATCTTTTGCATAACGACTCGAAGTCTCTATTCCCAAATTGTCTATTGTGCGAGGTTCGACTGGCATAAGCTCCCCATTTTTCCACATTCTACCTGAGAAAGATTTTTCCCAACAAGATTTGTCGACAACTTTTCGTCAGTTCCCACGCTTGGGTGTAATGATGTGAAAACCAGATGGTTAGAAGCGGGAAAAAGAAGAAAAAAGGTTCATCCGACAAATGCGTACCTGGACTCGTGTAGGTGATAAAGTCGCAATTTAAAATATTCAATATCTCGAAACCCATAAGCCTGCCTTTTCATCGTTTTGATTTTGTTATTTATGCCTTCTGCT
>Ga0209542_10002417_pt1 | contig 41763 bp, 43 predicted proteins | sample RifCSPhighO2_01_FD_184028 | JGI IMG/M metagenome (GOLD analysis project Ga0209542, IMG submission 184028) | Soil microbial communities from Rifle, Colorado - Rifle CSP2_plank highO2_0.1 (SPAdes) (version 2) | ecosystem: Environmental > Terrestrial > Deep subsurface > Rock core/Sediment ... | reverse complement strand
GAAAAAGTGTTCTAAGTATGTTAGTTTTAGGTTTCTTGGAGACGTGGCTGAGTGGTCGAAAGCACCTCACTGCTAACGAGGCAGGGTCTAAAAGCCCTCGACGGTTCGAATCCGTCCGTCTCCGCCAAGACAACTAAGTATCGGTGTGACCCGAGTACCTCAAAAGGAATAACGGCAGTAAAGTTTATTTGCGAGTCCAGTTGGCAAAAAGAATACTTATATCTTTACTATTGACCTTGCCGTCATTATTCAAATCTGCTCTTGTATTTTGGGGAGTGCCCCAGTTTGTGATAAGAATACTTGCATCAATAAGGTCAATTCTACCGTCCCCATCGATATCCCCAAACTCTTTTCCAGCCAGAGGTTTGATCAGTAATAATTTTGCTGGCTGAGTTTCCACTAAGACATCGGTGCCGAGGCCATCATTTGCTAGTACCGCGGCATTCTCGATATTAATCAGGGCTTCACCGGCATCTTTAACCTTGAATGTAATAGTGAGAAGTTTCCCAGTGCGGCCTCTAAAGCCCGGGGTAGGTAGACCACCGCTAAAAGTAATGGTGCCCGTAGCATTAGAATAAACTGGTTCTTCTACCCACAGATTGATGATGGAATCAACTTTAGATAAACTGATAACTTCCATCTTATCCGTAGGGAAAATTATCCTCGCTTCCACCATATTGACTGGTTTATCGGGGGTATCCAAGATTAAAGTGGCGCTTAAAGTTTCTCCGACATAAACCTTTTCTGTCTGGGGCGTTAGTATTAAGACAGCGGCAGTCTGCTTATTGGGAAGATTTTGGCGAGAAGGGTTGAGGATAAAGGAAAATAAATACCTAGGTGTTCCATATCTAACTTTGGACATAACTGCCACACCTGATAGGACCAGGAGTAAGATCGCCAGAAATAATATATACTTTCTGTATCTTTTGATAGCAATTCTATAGTAACATAGGTTGACCCTGTGGGCACTTAATCCAATATCACGCCAAGAAAAATAAGTACCGAAGTGACCCGAGTACCTAGATAAATAAGAAAGCGCCCCGTGGGACGCTTTCTTATTTATCTTACTTACTCCAATGACCCAGTACCCACTCCCACTGACCTCGATCATAATCGTAGCGCCAGTGAGCCTTAACCCATTTCGTCATTCCTAGAGGACGCAGGGTTTTCATGTTCTGCAATCGGTCTATTGGCTTTATGGGTCGGATACCTCTAATTGGTCGGAATCTTCCTATTGCCATCTTATTAGCACTGAGGCAATGAAAGAAGGTTGTCCCGCTTTTCACCATCACTATCAGCTGCCGTACGAATGTACGGACTACCATAGTGAGGATGAATCACATGGACATCTGAGTACTCGCCACCCTCTTGCACGTAGAACGAGTCTGTCTTTGCCTCAATCAGGCGGATGACATGCTCTCGTGAGTGTACCGCGTCGTCATACTTCACGTGAGTTATGTGCTCTAGTGAACTATAAGTGTTTGGTTTGCGGATGTGAGTGATTCGGTGTTTTGTCATTTTTAGTTGTTGACAACGTGACGCTCAGTAATGTGCCAGCTCTGATATACTAAATATAGTAGCGGCATTCGCCCTACTTCTTACAGGAAAGAAAGCATCACGCTCCTTACCAGTAAGGGTAAACAAAGTGGGACGGCAGTCTTAATGTGAAATTGGGGCTGCCGTTTTGCTTTGAGGCCACTTAAGTATGGACCCATCTCCGAGTGATGTCAAATAAACGTCAAGTTTTTAAATAAAATAAAGATTCTATCTTTATTTTAAGCCACTTTATTTTCTTGACAGCATGTCCATGTGGGTATAACATAGACATATATATGCATCCAATACAAAAAAAAATCGTTATTCTAAGCCAAAGTAACGATTTAAGCGCCCTAAGTCTTAGAGAAATTGGTCGACTGATAGGAGAAGGCCATCCTCAAAAGGTAAAGCATCACATGCAACAGCTTGGGTTCCTTCCCCCAGCTCCTGGTTCAAAGGCAAGTGCTGATAAAGCACATTTAATTTCTATTCCACTACTGGGTCTAGCTAATTGTGGAGAAGCCACTATATATGCGGAATCTTATGAGGGTCGATACCTGCAAGTATCTCAAAGCATACTTCCCCATAGATTCCAAGATTTATTTTCTGTTCAAGCAGTTGGTGATTCAATGAATCAAGCAAATATTAATGGAGAAAATATTGAAGACGGCGACTTTGTTATCATAAATCCCGATGATAAAGATTTTAAAAATGGAGATTATGTACTGTCTCTAATTAATGGAATGGCTAACATAAAAAAATTTACTAAGAATGTTAATAGTCAGCAAGTGGTTTTGTTATCAGAATCGTCTGAAAATCATCCCCCAATTTATATACACGAAGACGACATGTCTTACTTTATGACTAGCGGAAAAGTTATTGCCGTATTAAAACACCCAGAGAAAAATAGTACTGAGAATATAGTTTTGTCTGAGGTATAAACTCAAGCATTTATTCTTTTACAAGTGTTAGCATCTTGTCTTTGTAGATAATCCTTGACCTTAAGTTCGCAAGCAGTTCCCTCTTTTCAACAGTCGTTCCTTCTTTAAGTATATATTTCGCATAATTTCGTATATCGGTTTCTTTATTATTTTGGATTTTTTCTTTTGTGCCTAGTACCGATCTTTGGAAAATATTGAATCGCGCAATTTCTTCTTCGAGTTTCTGTCTCATGCCAAGCTCATTTATATTTACTTTATCTAGAATTTTGAGCAGTTCAGTTATCAGATCTTCCTCACGTATATATTTGTTTTTGCAGTTTCTATCTCTGGCTCTCGAGCATGAGTAGTATATGTATCTATTGGCTCCGCCCCCTTTGAGTTGTTTCCATTTTTCTTCCGCTGATATTCCGGAGCCACAGTATCCGCAGGTAAAGAGTTTGGTAAATGCGAATTCTTTTGTCTCTCGCACTATTTTATCTCTGGTTAGTTGCGCTTGCGTTTGATCGAATATTTCCTTAGTTATGAGAGGTGTGTGTTTGCCGGTATACCAGTTGCCGCTACCTAGAGGGCGTTCAAAGACTCCATAGTAGAATGGATTATCGAGCGTTCGATATACACTACTTAAGGTCATTGGCTTGTTTCCTCGAGTGTGGAAGTTCAGTTCAAACCTTAGCCAGTTATAGAGCTTCCTACCACTCCATTTCTCATAAGCCACTTTCTCAAACATTTGTTTGATGATTGGCGAGCGTATAGGGTCCACAATCACCTGGCACTTTTTGTCCATCATGTACTGGTTGAGATATCCAAGAGGAGCCAGCCCTGCCCAGAGACCCATCTCGGCTCTTGTTCGTAGTCCTCTCCTCACATTTACTCCTCTGTTATCATTTTCAAGCTTCGCCTGACTTCCCAGAATCATCAGAAGGAATTTTTCACTTGGACTATTGGTGAATCGTTGCCCGAAAGTCCTTATCTCATGAAGTTTGCCTGCGTCCATCAAGTCCACGATTTTCCCAAGGTCTCCGGCATTCCTTGAGATACGGTCCGGAGCCCAAGTGAGGATGCCGTTGAATTTGCCTTCATTTATCTCATCTACAATCTCGTTAAAGACCGGCCGTTGCCCAGTCTCTTTCGCTGAATGCGACTCTCGCTTCATAGTCACGATCTCGAGCCCCTCTCGCTCTGCCAGCTCCAACATCTCCTTGATTTGGCTATCAATGCTCAACACCTGTCTCTCTTCAGATTCAGTGCTTTTCCTCGCATAAAGGCAGTATTTAACCCTTATGGGGGCTTGTATTGGCCTTGCTAAGGTGCCTGTGGGCGCTTCTGCTGTATTCATAGCCACATTGATGACGCACCTACCCTTAGGAGTCCAGAGCGCCCTAAGTAGGTAAGATGTTGGTAACTTATTGTCCCAAAATGCCTAAAACGGCTTTACTTAGAACTGAAATTAGTGTAAACTAATGTTAAGTCAGCTTTATGCCAACGAATCACGACAAAAACCTTTCGGCCCTTCCTGATATTCTGACGCTCCAGCAAGCGTGTGATGTCTTGAATTGCCACCCCAACACCCTTCGCAAGTGGGACAACAAAGGTCTTTTAAAAGCGATGCGTTTTGGGACACGGAGAGATCGTCGTTATCGAAAGGAAGATATCATTAAATTAATCTCAAGAAAAAGATGAAAAAAGAAATTGAATTAAAACCGAAAAAACCAAAGCTTGCTTATGTGGGGATGGACAAAAAGACGCTTGTGGAGGCGGTTCCAACGCAAGTGGTTGAAGTTGTTTATCCACATCGTGTGGATGCACCTCAAAAAGATGTAGGCACGAAACTTTTTGAAGAAGGACAACTTGGAACAGGTGATATTGTAAAATCTGCGGAATTACCAAAAAATCGTTTGATTTGGACGAATGATAATCTTGTGGCTCTCAAAACCTTGTTGGATGAGAAAGATTCGGTGAGTGGTGAATATAAATATCGTAACAAGATTGACCTTATATATATTGACCCGCCGTTTATGGTGCAGGATGATTTTGTGGCACAAAATACTATTGATATTGAAGTAGATGAGGAAGCGGGTGTGATGTCAGTAAAAGAGCCGACGATTATCGAAACTATTGCGTACAAAGATACATGGCAGAATGGATTGGATAGTTTTCTTCAAATGATGCGTGAGCGATTAGAATTGATGAAAGAATTACTTTCTCCTGCCGGCTCAATCTATGTGCATTTAGATTGGCATACGGTTCACTACGTAAAAGTGCTAATGGATGAAATTTTTGATTACGAACTCTTTCAAAAAGAAATAGTGTGGGATTTTGAAAACGTATCAGGTTTCAAGAGTATCGCTCCAAACTGGATAAGGGCACACGAGATTATTCTTTTTTATGGCAAAACAGCAAATATTAATTTTGAAAAACAATTTCAGCCATACACCAAGGAGTATTTAGATAACTTCAATAAAGTCGATGATCAGGGAAGAAAGTATTGGCAATGGAATTCAACTACCAGACGTTATCTTGATGATTATCTCAAAAAACCCGGAATGCCAATCAGTGATGTTTGGGATATTAAATACGAAAATAATATGTCCGTTGAACGAACCGGGTATCCAACACAAAAACCAGTTGAACTATTAAGGAGAGTCATCAAAGCATCTTGTCCTAAGAACGGCATTGTGCTTGATGCATTTATGGGCTCGGGAACAACATGTGTGGTCGCAGAACAGTTGGCTGATGAATTAAATTGTACTTGGATTGGAATTGATAATTCAAAATTTGCTATTCACACAGCACGAAAAAGATTAATTGAATTAAATGACAAACCAAAAGAAAAGAAAGGTGAAGGAGTTTATAAGGTCCGATCGTTTACGATTGAGAATATGGGTTATTACCAGCGCGGGGTGAAATGGGATGCGATACAAGTTGGTAAACAGGCGGACGCATATAGACAAGCTATTATTGAGCTTTTTGGAGGCGAATATACGCCATATTCAAAGCTTTTGCATGGCAAAAAACGAGGAAGTTGGATTCATGTCGGACCACTTGCGCAACCACTCGTGGCCGATCAAGTAATAGCAATTGCTGAAGAGGTAAAAGATACTGAATTTAAAAAATGTTATGTGCTGTCGGCTGATTTTACTGTGCATCTGAATAGTGCCATTGAAAAGGCAAAAGAAAAATATGACATTCAAATTACATCAAGAATTATTCCGGCCAGTGCCATTGATGAAGTAAAAAAACGACTTGAGTTAATGAGACAAGGGGTTAAAAATCCAGAAAAAATGAACGACATGCCAAATATTGCTTTTTTCGCCCCTCTTCCAGTCAAGGTTCACAAAGTAGTTGATGGCAAGGAAGCAATGATTGAACTTGCAGGAGTAGAAGTTGATGTAGAAAGCTTTTTAGAAAGTCAAAAACCAGAGCGTAGAGATGAACTTAAAAAATGGCTAGAAAAAGAGAAGAGCTGGCAGAGTTTTGTGGATTTTTGGGCGGTAGATTGGGATTATGAAAGTTTGAAAGACAAACTCAAAGAATCAGTGTTTGAAAACGAGTGGCAATCTTTCCGGAAGCGTAAGGGTAAAAAAATACTTGAAGATTTAGTATTTAAAGCATTCCATACATACGAAAAGTCAGGTGAATATACTATCGCAGTTAAGGTAACAGATGTTTTTGGTAATGACGGAATTGTAACGACTAAAGTTGTCATCAAATAATATGAGTGAACCAGAGAAAAAATTACCTCCGCAAAAAATAGTTATAAACAAGCTCCGTGAGCGCGTAGATGCTTGGCGTGGTTTTCCTTTGCAAAACGCCAAAGTGCCATATCCAAAAGAACCAGCAAAATATAAACCCATATTGCCGTTTGAGAAAGAAATTTCAGAGACGACAGATTTACTTCTTCGACATTGGTTTCGTCAATTTCCACATGAACTTAAAGACCATAATGGTAAAAGTTATCGTTTTAAGTATTGGCCACATCAGCGCCGTGCGCTAGAAACCTTTGTTTATCTTTATGAAGTTTGCGGTATTCGTCGACGTGAAGATATTTCAAAAATTATAGGTTTGGACATGATTACCCCACAACGAGACCCGTGGGCAAAAATTGGTGCACAATTGGCGACGGGCTCTGGCAAGACTAAGATCATGGGTTTGGTAATTGCATGGAGTTATTTAAATGCGGTAATTGAAGGCGATAAACATTTAGGGATTGGCAAACACAGTTTAGTGATTGCTCCAAACTTGTTTGTATTAGACCGATTGCTTGAGGATTTTTCCCCATCAGATGATAGGCCAGATATTTTTCATAGTGACCCGATTATTCCTAAAGAACTTGAGCGATTTTGGAATTTGAAAGTATATTCACCTGCTATCGTACCGAGTGAATTAAAACCGGAAGAAGGAGCACTCGTAGTTACGAATATTCACAAACTATATAAGGAATCTGAAGGTGTTGAAGATTCAGAAGTATCTGATTTACCAAAAGAGTTTTCTTTATTTGAATCAGCAATGCCGAAGAAACTTGAAAATCAAAAAAGGACGCTCGTTGAGTGTTTTAGAGATTCGGTAAATGTGTTGGTGATTAACGATGAAGCACATCATGTCCATGATGAAGAAAAGCATAAAGAGTATGAGAAGAAAGCAAAAAATCAGAAAGAAATCGGGGCTAAAGAAAAGGAAGCTTCTGATGAACTAGGTTGGATTCGTTCTATTCGTAATATTGATAATTTATGTAAAGTTGGTTTGCAGGTTGATTTGTCCGCCACGCTTTTTGAAGAAAAAGGGTCACATAAAACTAAGAAAAAAGACAAAGAAGAAATACGGTTTCGCTGGATGGATTTATTCAAACACACAGTTGATTTATATTCTCTTGGAGAAGCGAAAAAAGACGGCATTATTAAGTTACCGAAGCTTGAAAAGGTAAAAGTATATGAGGGAGAAGAAACGCGTGGAATAATCAATAATGAAAAACTGTGTGCCTGGGAAAAATACGAAAATCTTTTGCGTACCGGAGTAAAGCGTTGGCAGGAAAATCAGAAAGTATTAGAGCAGGAGGGTGATAAACGGAAGCAGATTCTGTTTATTATCTGTAATGATCGTAAAGAAGCCGAGCAAATATACAATTATCTTGTATATCAGGAAATTGATGATGAGGGTAAGGATTTGAGTAAGGATGGGTTACCAGTAAAGGGTTTCTATGACGAAGAAACTAAACAAACTCTTTTCGTTAAAGATGGGAAGACAACTGTCACCCAGATTCATATTGGACAAAAGGAATTAAACAACGAAAAAGATTGGGAGAAAATACGAAAGATAGTTCATTCAATAGATAAAGATTACATTGAAGATCCACAACTTAAGGGTGAGCAAATAGAAAACCCATACAACGTGATTGTAGCAGTTTTGATGCTAAAGGAAGGTTGGGATGTAAGGAATGTAAAAACAATCGTACCGCTCCGACCTTGCGATTCAAGAACCTTAGCAGAACAAACACTTGGACGTGGGCTTCGCAAAATGCACCAGCCAGAAATGGACGAAGATGGTGCTGTTTATTCTAAGCCAGAAAATTTGTACATCATTGAACACCCATCTTTTAAAGCAATTATTGATGAGCTTGATGACATTGTTGACGAAGTAGATCAGGGCGAAAAAGAGCCTCCCGTGTATACGGTCGTTAACCCACTTCCAGATGGAGAAGAGAGAAAGAATAGGAATGTGAGAATGATTAAGTTTTTGGGGCTAATTGAAAGTATCAAAACATGGCATGACAATTTCAAGGAGCAAGATTTGCCCGAACTTCCTAAGCGGTTTAAGTGGGTTGAGTCTAGTGATAAATTAAAAATTAAAACACAATTCGAAAAAGAAGTTGAGAAAGGTCTTGAATTTGAGTTTGAACAATCAGCAAGCTATTTTGGGCTAGATAGGCTTCTCATTTCTGGCTATGTAAAGTCAATTTTAACAGAACTAAGATTGTCGTATTCTGATAAATTACGAGTTTTGGATGTTGTTAAACGATTTATAGAAAAGAAAGTTTTTGACTTGCCTAAAGGTATGTCATTGCGTTTAGATTCAGTTGATGAGAAGACAGATAAAATTGTAAAGAAAAATGTTTTCAATGATGATGTTATGGCACTTGTTAAGCAGGAGCTAGTTAAATATATTAGCGGTTTGCGTTCGCAAGAAAATCCAGCGACTGATAAATTTGAAATAAAAGAGAGTAGAAGTATTGAGCCATATCAAGCAATTTTTGAGAATACCTTAGAACATCCAGAAAGGTCTGGGTTTGATAAGCAATGCATGGGAAATAACGATGAATTACGGGTTGGACAATTGCTTGATGGATGTGAAGATATTACCGGCTGGATTTATAATCATCAGCAAGGAGTTGGATATAGCTTTGAATATTTATGGCAAGGATTTTATGTGAATTATTTTCCAGATTTTATCGCGAGAGCCAGTGAAGGCGGAGGAATTATAAATTACATAATTGAGGTAAAAGGCAGAATGGATGAAAGAGACAAGACAAAAAAAGAGCGTGGAGAAAAGTATGTTTCAATGCTAACTGACGCAGACCCGAACAGAGAAGAATGGAGATACCTGTTTATTCTTGAAAATCCACAATTGAATAAGGAAGATATAAAATGGTGGGAGAATAGAAGTGTATTAAAGTTGGGAGATTTGTATAGGCATAAAAATGGTTAAACTCTACGGCCTCACCGAAAATGATAGAAAAAAAATAACATGTCATCAATTTTTCAAACTCGGAGAGGTTTTTTCTATCAAGACAGATATGCTGTCTATATTTTTCTTTCTCATTTATTGAAGAATGACGTTAAAGAGTTTTTTACTGATTTTCCGTTGCAGGGACAAAAATCTATTGATGTAAGATTGATCGATTCTCAAAATATTGAAAAAGTATTTGAAGTTAAAACTGGGGAGGTTTTTAAGCTCGACTTGAATGCTGAAATTAGAGATGCGGTTATGGACTTATATAAATACCAAAAGGGCAAAAATAATATTTTGCCCGGGCTTATTGTCAGTAGAGGTTTAAAACCAAGAATTTCAACTTATTGGGATAAAATCAAAGGCATACAAGGGTATAAAAGGATCGCCGGTGAAGCAAAAAATTCTCTGGATTGGTTAAAAAAAGATTTAAATGATAGTTCACTAACCGATAAAGAGTTGTTTGATTTTTCAAAGATATTAAATCTTGACGATTTTGATAATGATATAAAAAATAATGAACATGACGAACATTGTGATGCTGACGGTAAGGTTATCGATTTAATTAGGGATATAGGGAATTCAATTGGTGTCAATGCAATGGAGGCTGAATACCATCCAAGAATTCTTATGAATGATATTTTGTTTTTGTGTAGAGAATATGCGGGCACGGCAACTAATCTGTATGCAAATATACTCGATGCAATAACAGCATATTTTGCGAGAAGAATTTTTTTAGATAAGAGGTTTGTGCCGGATGGGAATAATAGAGACGAGGCTTTTCGAGAAATAACTGATGAGGTTAAAAATGAATTTAGGATCAAATTAGGTATTCTCACTGATACACAAACACAGTTAGCAAACAATGTGAGCGAGGGTAGGAAAATTAAAAAATTATGAGTAAAGCAGGACAAAACAATTATAGAGGTATAAACGCGCAGACTTTGGTCGCCGTGTCTTTGTTCTTACAATTTTTACGTGACCAAAGTTTTTTACATATTCATCTGGAATCGGACAACTTAGAAGATTTTAATTTGGTTTTTAAGGACGGCAGAAAGATAATTTGTGAATCAAAATATAGAAAAGAAAAATTTAGCTTTGCTCAGCTTAAAGAAATTTTAGAAAAAATAGCAAAAAAGGGCGGGCTGGGAGATAAAGATGGTATTCTTATTATTTGCAAAAATGCAAGTAAAGAATTTGTGTCTGAAGTAAAGAATACAAAATATTTCGAAGAATTAAGAGATAAATTTAAGAAAAAAGGATTTACCGATGACATCATCCAATTATTGCCCAGAGTGGAGTTTTGGGTTGGATCAGTAGCTTTTAATTCTGATACTATCTGCGCTCTATTTGGAGAGTTAGTCAATTTTTGGTTGCCAGCAGAGAAGATAAAAAGATTCGTCGACAGCATTCTGATTCAAAAAATTAACGAAAAATCTGCTCAAGGTCAGATTTATGAACGGCAGGAACTTTTGAAGGAAATTAATGACTTTAAATATCAAGTCCAACAAAGTAGTGATTTCTTTAATGAAAAAGTAAAAAAAGAAAAACAATTTTTGAAATTGGAAAAGGACATCAATAATGCAAACGGCATAAATTGGGGAACGGGTTCAATTTCTGCCTTTTCGATTCGATGGGATTTAATGTCATTTGCGATGGATAGACTCAAGACAAGGAGCAACCTTGATTTGAAAAGATGGGGTGATCTTTGGCAATTAAACCGGGTTTATTATTTTACCTTCGGTATTTTCCATGTTTTTGAAGCTAATCTACAAACAGACAAAAATCGGATGTATATATTGAACTATATCAAAAAATACACAAAAACAATTCGAGGTTTTTACCGATCTGATTTCTTTGACGTAGATGTTGTAAAAATTGTAACAAAAATTATTGAAAGTGCTGATGGGACAAAATACTTCAATAATGCTTTTGCTATCATCAAAGATTTAATCACTTTTAACGAAAAGGAGTTTTTCTATCTTAAGGATAGTGGTTACGATCGGGGCGAATGGGAAAAGGGAGAAATTTGTAAGCTCCTGCATAAAATTTACACACGTGCCAACACAATTCTAAAACAAAAAGTTTTTGATCTGCTTGTTTCCAGATTTAATGTCACTGAAGATGATGGTGAGTTTATCCATCATGCGCCGACAGATGTATACGGGATACTTCGTGAATGGCTGGATGAGGATTTTGAGGGTAGATTTAGCACAATAGTTAAACTCGCTAGCGATCAATACCAGCGTTACTACAAGAAATTTGGTAGCAAAGTTGAGTTTAAGGGTTGGGAGCATATGGGTGGCGGTACTTCTTTTGGGCCGGGTGGTCACCACGTTGGGGATCGCCACTTTGTAGGTTTTATTCTTGCACCAGCTATCCGTAAATATTACAACGCAGATAAAATTAAAGGATGGAAATTTATCAAACAGCAGTGCATTACCACAGCAGCAAAAGTTAGTAAAACTAAGCCAGATTTTCTTAATCGATCAGTATATGAAATAGTCTTAAGCCGGTATGCAGATTTTGATAAAAAAATATCAGGAGAGGCATTTACTATTCTGAAGGAGTTTATCCTTTCCAGAAGAGGAATACCACACAAAACTGACTTGATCTATCAAACCATCGTTGGTTCTAATATGCCGGATGATAAAAAGTGGAGATTGGTTGAAATTACAACTAAGAAATATGGAATACCGGTCAATCCTTTCGCTGAGCAGATAGTCACCGATCTTGCAAAAAAGAGTTATGGACTGGCAAAAACCACGTTGAAGCAATGGTTTTCTGATCCAAGGTATTATAAAAACTTTAGGTTTGACCTAGATTCAGTTTCCAGTATCAAAGCACTACTTGATAGCGATCTGGCTTTTGCCGTCGAATTATTCAGAATACTCATCACAAGCGACTATATAAAAAATGGGAAGAGTGACCACTTTGGCGCATATACAGTTGCGGCTTTGTTAAACGAGATTGTCAGAAGAAATTATGCTATGGGATTGTCTATACTTCGCCTACTGGAGAAGGAAGAGAAGTTGAGCGATGACCAGCAGATTATTTATTCGTTCAGCTTGTTTAATCATCATGGGAACGATGACTCAGACGATCAGGAATTGTTACTAAAGGTATATAACGAGGTGGTTAATCCATTCTTAAAAAAATACGGCGATGATATTACTAAAATCTGCCAAAGATTAACAGATGCCAATTGTCGCGAAGCTTTTGTCCAGTTTGCGGCCAGACTAGCGGTCAAGAAAAAAATGGTCGATGCATTGAGGATTGTCCATATTTTCGTAAACGATCCTGATCCACACCCCCCAGGCAAAGATCCTCATGACCCCGAAGATAAATACAATGAGCACAAGAGCGTGCTGGAAGGTAAAGAGCCGAGTTCGATTACATCGGTTCGTGGTTGGTGCGGTTGGGTTCTTATGAAATGTTCCATTCTTGACGGACGAGATCAAGTTCCGGAAGTAATCGAGCTTACTAAAAAGTTAATCAACGATGAAAATTACTATGCGATTCACATGGCCTGTTTTGCCCTCGGTCAGATAGCAAGAAATCGTCTTACCATTTTGCCGTCTGATAAAAACATACTCTTTTTTAACGATGATAAGGAAAAAGCATTGCGTATGGCTAAGGAAGTTGAAGCTATCGCCTTCAGTCTTTTGGGCAGGCTTATTTCATGGCCAGCATTAGTACAGAAAGCTATGACTAAAAGTATTTTACATGTGTTTGATCCAATAAGAGCCATCAACGAGCGAGATGCCCTTAGACTTGTAACTGCTCTCGCTAAGCTTCCAGCAGACGTAACAGAAGAATCGGCACCCTTGTTTGTTTTCTATGCCGAATTCAGAAAGAATGCTTATAGGAACTGGCGATTCAGCATGTCTGGATTATATGACGACCTTGGTCCGGAAAAATATGACCAGAAAAAGTTTAAAGCTATCTTGATCAAGACCATCAAAGAGCTACAAAAAAATGACCCGGACAATTGTTTTCGCTTTGCTTCATCTGTTGAGCATGCTATGCGAGAAGCTTCACCAAAGGATGGTGAGCTCGAAAAGAATATAGAGATAGCCCTTGAATACCTCGAGTTGCTTTCAAACGTCTACGCTCATAATGTCTTCAACTTGATTTATCAGATTATAGAGACAAAATTCGGTACCCCGGATAAATATGTTGAGAGGTGGTATAACCTATTGATTAAATGCTTGGGTATTGAAAAAGGGTTTTACGAAGAGCAGGCAAAGAAAGGTAACATGGCAAATATCTATTGGTATCCGGCCCTATACCATTCGCGAATATTAGAGCTAGTCCATGAAAAGCTTGGCCAGGATAAATTTATGCAAGTAGCCAAGATATTCTTTTCTTTCCCGAAAGAGCTCGAACTTCACGAGACATCTGACTTGGTATCAATTATCCAACAGCTCGCAAAAAACGATAAAGATGCAAAGGTAATTATAAAAACACTCGTCGATAAAAACCCAAGCAAATATTGGTCGCTAAAGGATAAACCAACAAAGTAATTTTATGGAAATTGAATCAAAACAACAAATCCTAGAACGAAGTAAAGAGATTGAGCAGGAGCTCGTGGATATGCTCAAAGAAACTAAAAGTGATTTTTCTCTTAATCATGTGAAAGACGTCATTTCCCACGAGGAGGATAACAACGACATGATGAAAGTCATGGCCATGTTTGATCGTGGTGGAGACGTTTCTGAATTGAGTAATGTTCTTGAATTGGTAACTGACGCCTGGAATTACTTTCCGCACGAGATTCTTGGCGATATCTCTCCGGCCGAAAAATTATTAGAGCATCAAAAAAATAAGGTGCTTTAAATACATGATTATACTTGTCATTGTAGTCACAATATCTCTCGCTTTCATAGCGTATAAGTCACAAGAGGCATCGAGGGATAAACACTCTCTTGATCAGTTACTGTCTTTAAAAAAAGATGAGTCGAGCTTTAAAGATGCAATATTGGATTTTCAAAACCTGCTCCAAGGAAGTTGGTATATTAGTGATCGTCAGTACCAACTATGGAAAACTAAGTACAAACATTTGGCTGGAATGCTCAATCCTGCTTTTGGTAAAGTCAAAACTCAAGACCCTTTTAAGCAACTCATTTTGGACTTCACCGGCTACTGGCATGAAGGACGAAAAATTGTTGACGGATTTAACGAACAATTCGTCAAACAAGAGTCACCGGTGATTAAGCACATATTAAGCGAGAAAGAAATACAGAGTAATAGTGATCAAATTACCGCTATTGCTTCTGACGAAGACAATACGCTCTTGGTAGCAGGTGCTGGTACAGGTAAGACAACAACCATACTAGGAAAGCTGGCATATCTAGTGGAGCGAGTAGGGGTAAAACCTGAGGAAATTCTACTCCTTTCTTTTACGGGTAGAGTCGTGGACGAACTGAACGAGAGAATAGGGAAGAAATTTCCAACCAATAATATTAAAGCTCTTACCTTTCACAGTTTTGGACTTTCTGTTGTTGGGGAAGTGCTTAGACAAAAACCTAATTTGGCATTTTCAACTACTCAAGCGAGATTAAAGTTCTTGAATGAACAATTTGATGTTCTTTTGAAGAATCGAGCTTATCTTGACCGTGTTGTTGAGTATTTTGCTTATTACTTTAAGCCAGTAGTCCTAGAGCCAGGATTTAAAAGCCTTGATGATTATTACAAATACGTTAGAACCGAGCAGAATCTGACGCTGAGGAAAGAATATGTTAAAAGTCAACAGGAAGTAATGATTGCGAACTTTCTGTATATCAATGGCATTAACTATGAGTATGAGGCACCCTATAAGCACAAAACATCTGATAACAAGTACAGACAATATAAACCTGATTTTTATCTTCCTGATTATGATATCTACCTTGAACACTTTGGTGTGAATCGTAAGGGCGAAGTTCATTTCAGTCAAAACGAAACGCAAAATGCACTGCAAACGAAAAAATATCAGGCAGAGATGGTATGGAAACGGAACTTACATAAACAACAACAAACTAAGTTAGTGGAAACTTTTAGCTATGAATTCACGGAAAGAAACTGGACAGACCAACTAACCAACAAGCTCAATACTCATAACGTACAGTTCTCTCGGCGCAATATAGGAGAAATCTTTTCTAGCCTAAAAGCCAATGGAACAGTTAAGCAAATGGTTGAGTTATTTGCGACTTTCTTGGATCTTACCAAATCCAACGGGTACACGTTAGCAAACTTGCAAAGTAAAATCGTAGCCCGTAATAGTCCGCGAGAATTGGCTTTCTTTGATGTTTTCTCTCCCATTTATCAAGCGTACGAGGATTATCTAAAACAAACGAATGCCATCGATTTCCACGACATGCTGATTAAGGCCGCAAGTTTCATTAACGCAGGACGATACAAAGCAAATTTCAGGTATATCATCATTGATGAATTTCAGGACTTCTCAATGAGTAAGTGTGTATTGGTTAAAGCATTGTGTGATCAAAATCCTGACACTAAGCTATTTTGTGTAGGTGATGACTGGCAGTCAGTGTTCCGTTTTACCGGCTCTGATATTTCACTCATGACAAACTTTGAAGAATCCTACGGCTTCACAAGGAAAAGTCAGCTTGTTGTTACAAACCGGTTTAATCACAATCTTGCTACTATCTCTAACCAATTTATTCTCAAAAATCCTCTCCAGATAAAGAAGGAGGTTCGATCAGAAAAAGATATATTTGGGGAAGCTGTAGAAATTCATTACAAGAAAAAAACTGATGATGACTGGGTGTTAAAGGAGGTCTTGGGTTCTCTGAATACAGGAGCACATAACGAGAAAAGAAAATCAACTGTCTTTCTGCTAGGACGCTATAAACACAATAAACCTGAGCACCTTTCAAAGTACCAACACGAACTCGGTAACTTAACCATTGATTTTTTAACGGTTCATTCTTCGAAGGGTAGTGAAGCCGACTATGTAGTAGTCCTAGATGTTATCAGCGGGAAATATGGTTTCCCTTCTGAAATCACGGATGACCCTCTTCTAGAAATAGTTTTAAGCAAGGGAGACTTGTATCCACATGCAGAGGAGCGACGCCTTATGTATGTCGCCATGACTCGTGCTCGGCATAAGGTTTACATAATTACGGATGAAAATAGACCTTCTGTCTTTGTGTTAGAACTGGATAAATCAAAGACACCCGACACTGCTATCGTGTGCCAGAGTTGCGGAGGAGAACTTGTTCAGAAGAAGGGTCCTTACGGCATTTTTTACAGCTGTACCAATTTCCCCAGATGTAACTACAAAGTGACTAAATGATATGTCTTTGCCGGCAAAAAAATTAGCAGAAATTAAACTAATCAAAGACCTGAGGATAGCCCTTAAGGATTTTGAACCAATGGTAAAAAATCCAAAGCACTTGTGGAATGGGAGGGACATCCAAAATTTCAGTTTGCGCCCAAGAGAGGCGTGGGCAAACTGGTTAATTTGCGCTGTATTAAGACAGATGCATAAAAGGGATATCACTTTTATGGAAGATAATAAAGGGGACGGATTTATTGTTGATAAAGATAAAAAAATAATTGTTCCAACGGAACATGTCTCTGCTCTTAATATCCCTAAGGGCAAGAATTTACCCACAGGAGAACAGCGTGTCATCGATGCAATTAATCTCAAGATTGCTAAGGGACCTGAATATGCGCGGAATAAACTTCTTGTTACATTTTTTGATGGTGCTGGAGAATTTTTTAGAAATAAAATTAGAGAAAGTATTTTTGGAAGGCACAGTTTTGAAGCCGTATTCTGCATTGGTCTTTTGAATTCTAGCAAGGATGGATACTCTTATTCTGTATCAGAGTTCAGAGATTCTTTTGGGGACCAATCGGTAACCCACAAAGTTGAAATCAGTGGAGATTTTACGGATTGGAAAGTTTCTCAAATAATGCAATAAAAATATTATGGACGAAGAAACAAAACGATTGATGGAAGAACACGAAGTGGGTGAGGATGTCGCCGAGAAAGCGCAAGAATTGATTGACGAAGGTTTGGACGAAGACGAGGCAATCGAGATTGCCGAGGAACTTTGACTCTGATATACTATCAAAGTAATGCGACGCTTTAGATTTAGATAGCCACCGATGAACACCGCCGATTCTCGCGGTTGTTCTAGGTGGCTTTTTGGTATTTGCCTTTGTAGCTCAACGGTAGAGTAACGGAGTGAAGTCCCGAAGATGGTGGTTCAATTCCACCCAAAGGCATAATGCCCTCGTAGCTCAATGGATAGAGCAAGACGCTTCTATCGTCTAGGTTGCAGGTTCAAGCCCTGCCGAGGGTGCTTTTATAAAATAATATAGGGTACAATAACTTCTATGTTAGAAGGCAGTGTTAGCAAGAAGAAAGCCGTCGTACTTTTGGTTATTGTTGGTGTGGTGGCTTTGGTTGCCGGCACTTTTATCGTATCTGAAACGAATTACTATGAAGATAACTATAGTCTGGAAGACTCGTGCAATGTCTTAGCTCTTTCCGCCAACGGAATCTTAAGCACTTACATACCAGAGCAAACCACTGACGACTGGAGCGATGTTTCTTCTTCCGAATACATCACGGACGGTATTCTTTCTGCTCAAGACGACCCAGATATAAAAGCGGTGCTCTTATCCATAGATTCTTCGGGCGGATACGGCGTAGCTGGGGAGGAGATAGCAAATGCCCTCAAGAGACTTGATAAACCTAGTGTAGCCGTAATACGAACAGTCGGAGCTTCTGCCGCATACTGGGCGGCTACAGGAGCAGACAAGATATATGCTTCCAAAATGTCTGATGTCGGAAGTATTGCCATAACCGCTTCTTATCTGGATGAGACAAATAAAATAGCGAAAGAAGGTTATCAATATACGGAACTTTCATCTGGTAAGTATAAGGATTTAGGTGATACGGGTAGACCTCTTACAGTAGAAGAAAGAGCAATCGTCCTGTCTGACCTTCGGAAAGCTCACGAGGTCTTTGTTCAAGATGTGGCTACCAACAGAAACCTTGAGTTAGGCGAAGTAGAAAAATTAGCAAACGGACTGACCTATGTCGGCACGGATGCCTTAAGCTACGGCTTGATTGACGAAATAGGAGACATCGCTTCTGCCACCAAATATCTTGAGGAACAAATTGGAGAGAAAGTGGAACTTTGTTGGTATTAAAGGAAAACAGCTGTTGGTAACCCCTCTTCGCAAGCCTTTAATATTAAGCTAGGATGCCAAGCGGTAGCTCAAAATGCTATCATGTTCTGTATAACTGAATATTCAGTCGCCTAACCCTTAGGATTTCCTAAGGTATGGTGAAAATCCCGCTAGAGCGCAAAGGACTCCCAGTCCAGAGTCGCTCTAGCGGGTCGTGTCCCGAAAGGGATATGGGTCGGGCCGCAAGGTTCGATCGCGATGGCTGGGAGTCTTTTGCGTTTCCAAGACTCCTCGTATAAAACCCGCTAGAGAATGAAAGAAAACAATCCTCAATCAGGAGAGGAATTTAAATTATTAACCCAAGAAAGAATAAAGAACTTCTGGGGCTATGGCAGTTTTGAAGCATTCACATGGTTTGTGGGTATGGAAGAGGGGCTTGAGTCCGACGCAACGCTCGCACATCTTGCTGAGCGTTTTCGAGTAGCACACGGCAAGCCGACAACCGACATGCACCGTGGCATGGAGAAGGTATACGGTCACGGCCGCTGGTTTAATAGAGATGCGCGGGTCCAGCCGACATGGAAGTATCCGATCGCACTGTACCTGTACCTCAAAATCGGCCACGCTCCGACAAAGGAAGAAATTCGTGATCACCAAGCATTCTCACTCGGCGACAGCGAAGCGAAAGAAACCATGACCGTAGAACTCATGCCGCTTCCGTCCAATAAGGCGCACGAGCGCACTTGGCTATACGGTACGCTCGGCATTCCCGGACTCTCCACCCGCTCCGAATACATCACAACATATAAGTCGGAGCGAGTGCGAAAGCTCCGTGAACTTTTTCATACACACCAACCTAAGCTTGCCATTTTCTACTCCCTCACGTACCTCTCCGACTGGGCGGCAGTCATCGGCGCGAAGCCGGAAGAAATAACGAAAGGTATGTACTTTGCCAAAACTAACTCCACAGCATGTTGCATCATCCCGCAGAGCGCGTCCTTCGGGATGTCATACGTGCGGTTGTATGAGTTTGCCGAAAAAGTGCGTGGCAGGATTAATTGCTGAAGACCATAAATAAAACATGTTAACGAAAAGGAGCTTACAGAAATTCAAAACTTTATACGAAAAGTATTTTGGCGAGAAACTCACCGATGAGGAGGCTCGCCGAAAAGCAGACTACCTCGTGAATATTTATCGTGCTGTGTACGGTTCCGTTGAGTTTCCAAATTCCGACAAGAAAGTTGACGAGAAATGACGTTGGAGTGAGGAGTTAGTTGAAAGATTGTGAGTTAAGAGTATTATCAAATATATGAAGAATTCTATAGCGATTTTGGGACTGGTACTAGTAATAGCACCTGCTGTGGTGTTTGGTGAAGGAGAAATACAGCCAGCACTTGGTGACCTCAGTCAGTGGGACGGTTCAACATCAATTGATGAGGGGTGGATTATGCGTTCTCCACGAGCAATCTCCTTTTCTGCAAATATCGTCACTCATGCCAGCGCACCTGAGGGTAGGTTACAAGTAGAACTTCGACGATTTGAAGAACCGTTTACTGGCATTAATGACGGTGGCATATTCGCTTCCGATTTAGTGCCTCCGGGCTGGGTCGCTCGTGTAACAAGATTCGTTTCCAATGGTAAATATCATTGGCGTGCGAGAGCAATTGACTCAAATGATAACAAGTCAGGGTGGCAAGAGTTTAGAACTGCTGGAAATGTTGATTTTGAAATAAGAACCAATGAGCCACCAGTAGCGTCTTTTACTTTTCAGCCAAGTAATCCAAAAGTCGGTGACACAGTACTTTTTGATGCCTCCAGTTCTTATGACCCTGACGGAACGATAATACTTTACGGCTGGGACTGGAATGGAGATGGTTATTTTGATGAATATAGCGATACGCAATATGTAAACCACTCATGGTCATTTGACGGAACATATCCTGTTGGCTTGCGTGTAGTTGATGACAAAAACAACACCGCTTTCACCTCTGCAACTGTATTCATTGAGAAGCCGACAACTGGTGCCTATAGTGCGAATATCGGAGCAACAACTGCAGTTAATGTGATTCCGTGGATTGGACAGTGGACATGGTTTCTTTTTGTAGGGGACGACGAGAGAATGGATGAAATTGATGAATGGTTGCGAGATAAAAATGGAGACAACCAACCCGACGCGAATTCAAAACCATACGAATGGTTGCGCGGTACAAAATGTAGCGGTGAGTCAACGACAGTATTGAAAAAAGCATGTTTGATACTTGCATTGAATCGTGAAATGAGTGGGAGTTCAGAAATTACCTATAAAAACTACGTGATTTCTGTCGTGCGAGAAGAACAATTAATTGATAAAGCATTTCGGAATAAGACGGTTGACTATTCCCCCTCTATTCTTGTCCAACTCCTCCCGAGCATACCGTCAATCTTTTTGAATGACATAGCAACGGGTGGCGTGGAGGATGTTATGGAAGCAATCCTTGAATCAAAAGGGCTTGGTGACACGGTGTCGCTGTTCAAATTTGGTTCAAGCGCCCTCTCCCTTGCTTTCAAGGCTATCTCGCTTCATTCCATGATGGAAGAAGTTGATACGATTTATTATCGTTACGCGTTACGCAACTATTTAGTTTGTCGTGCTGACCACGACCATGAAACAGCGTGGAATGGAAACTGTGGTTCGGTGGACATGCAAAAACCCGAAGTTTTGTTGCTATCAAGCGGTGTATCGGAAGAGTTACTTAATGAACACAAGAGAAAGTTTGATGAATGGTGGATTAAATATCATAACGAAGTGATAGATAAATACACGGGATATGATGACGGGCATTGGAACTGGCTCTCAGACGGATTGCCCCGGCCGTTTAAGCAAGACCTCAAAGAAAGTCTAAAAAATCTTATTATTCTTGCAGTAAAGGCAAAATAAGCTTAAGTAGCAAAAGGGGAAGAAACAGATGATTACTAAAAGGTCATTGAAAAAATTCAAGGCTCTTTACGAGAAGTATTTCGGCGAGAATCTTTCTGACGAGGAAACTTCTCGGAAAGCAGACTATCTCGTGAATATTTATCGTGCTGTGTACGGTTCCGTTGAGTTCCCAGACTCCGACAAGAAAGTTGACGAGAGGTGACGGAGGATTGCTACCAAAACCCTCCACGCTCAAATTTTTCGAACCCAGCGAGAGACCAGTCGTTGTCTTTCTCATTCCACGAGTCACTACGTCCTGCTGTGAAGATAATAGTGTTTGGCGGCGGTTTATCGTACTGAATTGCGTGATGTGCGAGAAATGTAAACGCATCAACCAGGTCATCGTGTCGTTCGACGCCAAAGCCCACGATCTGTCGCACAAGTTCCTCGGCCCCATGTTTGGGAAACTTGATCTTGCCGCTCTGGATCATCGTCGCAATGCTCATAAGTCGTGACCGCTTGTCGGAGTTGACCCTCACCCCCTCGACGTTGAGCCCGTCACCCGTGAGTTGGTCAATAACCGCCCTTTGATATCCAACGTCCTCGACACGTATATAGCTTGAGTGAACGGTCCTGTTTGCTCTATCGATTTCTTTGATTTGCTCTATCGTTTCAGGAAAATTCATGCGACGGTTGATGATGTTGGGAAGAACATACATAACAAAACCGTTCCCGTCGTTATAAAAAATTGCGCTCACGATTGCGGTGTAATCTGCCGTATCTCTTTGCGAAATGGCCAGGTCAACCCCGGTAAAGATGCCTTGGTACGCGCTCTTTCTCCCGGGCACTTTGTCGTAGTATTGGATCCAATCCGGATGGATGGCCAGACCTTCGTCAGGAACAATGCGGAGAAGATATTCCCGCTGCCATGCAAACTCGTTACCACTCTTCCTTTTTTCCTCGGCAACAGCATCATGTGTCGGATACTTGCCTGGCCAAAGAATGTTCCCATGCTCATCAATGAGCGGATACGCTTTGTAGATGCCGTTGCGTTGATCCTCATCAATGTCTCGCTTCAAATGCATCACGAGTGAATCCTCATGGAGGAGGTTGCCGACCACAATGACGCGGGTTGTAGGCTCTCCGGCCGGGATCACATCGCCCGTAAACCAGTTGTATGTTTTTTGCCTGTTCTCGTATGTCTTTACTGACGCCATATCTTCCACATCGTCGCAGATAATAAGATCGGGGCGGTGCTGATTGTGACGGAGACCTCGGATACTCTGCTCGGTTGAAGCTGCCGTAATACGAACGTTGCGCTGGGGGAAGACAAGGGATGATGCACCCCATTCGCCACCTTCTTCTTGGAAGGGCCCCAAGTCATTTTGAAGAAGATGGTTGCTTTCCAGCTCACGCTTGAGATTCATCATGTGCTGTTTTGCCTGATTTTGGGTCTGACAAATTATGAGTACAAACTTTTTTTGCTGAATACCAAGAATGGCCCAGAGCGCATACGAAAGAGTAACTAGCGTTGATTTACCCGATCCACGAAAGGCGACGATGATGGCGAGCTTGTTTGCTCCATCTTCGGTGATGCGGAAAATGTCTTTCTGAAATTCGGCAATCTCGTAGGTGACGTAGTGAGGAAAGTACAGATAGAAAAACATCAGGTGGCTCTGCCGTGTGACCTCCTGCCGGACCACGCGATCCTTCGTAATCGCTTCAAATGCCGATGCATCACTCTTTGGGTTCATAGTCATCCAAATTAATGTTTGCCAGATCAAGGGCTTTTCGTATCAATTCTTTCTGCTCGTCCGAAAGTTCCTGAATGGTATTGACCGTACCTTCGATCTGCACTTTGGTCTTGTACGATGGGTGGTGATGTTTGAGCCACGACATGACCGCGCTCATGTTACGGTCTTTGATGGCGGAGATGAGTTGCGATTCTGCCAGGTCGTTCACCAAGAGCTGTCCGTCCAGAAGCGCTTCGCCCACCTTCCTTGCAAACTCCTCGTCCTCTTTTTTCCAGCGGTAGAAGGACATACGAGAGATGTTCAATTTCTCGCACGCAATCTGAATGATTGGCGTTTTTCGTAGCTGTTCCAGAATCGTCTCTTTGAGCTGGTTGCTTTTCTTCAGCATAGACGTTTCGCTTTAAGGCCGGTAAACTTTTCCCATCGTTTAATGATGGTTTCGCAATACTCGGGATCAAGCTCAACGCCGAAGCATCTGCGCTTCAGCTGTTCACACGCGAGAAGCGTCGTGCCGCTTCCAAGGAAGCCGTCAAAGACTGCGTCATGAATATCCGTGCTGTTGAGCACAAGGCGACGGATGAGTCCTTCGGGTTTTGTGGTCGGATGGAACTTGCTTTTGTGAGGACGTGGGTAGAACAAGACCGACTTGTCCTTGGAACGTCTGAAGTGGTGCGTGCCATGCCAACCATAGATGATAAGTTCGTGCTGTGGCGCATAGTCCAGCCGTCCGATCACCGACTGTTGCTTTACCCAGATCAACACCTGCGCCACCTTGAGTCTGGCATCAATCATGCCGTCGCGGAGCGCCCAGACCATCTTGTCGGAATTGAAAATGTACGCACTGTTTTTCTTCGCAAGGTATGGCACGATCGCTTCGAGCCACTCTTTGCTGAACTGACGGTATTCAGAGTCGGACTGCAGGTGGTCGTTCGCAATCTCCTTGTCCTTCGAGAACGTGCGAAAGTTGTGCTTGGCTTCCACCACCGCGACACCGTAGGGCGGGTCCGTACAGATGAGTCTGATGCGCTCATCACCAAGAAGCGACTTGAGGAGCTTTGGGTCGCGGCAGTCACCTTGAGCGAGACGATGATCGCCAAGTTGCCAGATAGTGCCATTAGTTAACTTTCTTTGTTTTGTTTCCGGTGAGTTTTTCATATCGGCGTATGATTAAGTCAATAAATATCGGCTCGCGCTCGACCAAGTACGCGGAGCGTTTAAGTTGTTCGCAGGCCACAAGCAAGCTGCCCGACCCGGCAAAGCAATCGAGGACAATTTGCCCTGGCTTCGTGCATCGCCGGAGCGCTTTCTCGTGAAGCTGGGGTGGCTTTTCTGTGGGATGCTCATAGTTGGCTCCGCTCAGGCGCTTCACCATCCAGATGTCGATTAAGTCGAGAATATCTTCGAGCGTGCGGTTGCCCGTGCCAATCTCTTTGTTGAGCACCTCGGAGAAGTTCAATATCTTCTCGGAGAGATACGGCTTGCCGGTCGTGCCGTACACGCACGGCTCGTACTGCTTGTTGAAGGCGACTTGGGGTGTGGGCGTGGAATTGTTTTTTATCCACAAACACACGCGCTTGTTACTGACACCGAGTTCGGCATACAGTGTCTGCAAGAGCCAGACGTACTTTTGGTCGCAGTATGTGAAGATGTGCGCGTCCTTCTCGAGAACGGTGAGCGCGTTTTGTAGCGCGGCTTTCAGGAATTCCTTGTATTCCGTGTCCGATTTCGCGTCGTTGACCGTACCACCGTAATTTCCTTTACCACCGATACCTTTGTTGTAGTCGAGAGAGATATTGAATGGCGGGTCGGTGAAAATCGTGTTCGCTTTTTTGCCATTCATGAGTTTTTTCACGACTTCGGGGTCGGTACTGTCACCGCAGATAAGGCGGTGTGTGCCGAGCTCGTAGATGTCACCGAGCTTGGAAGTCGGCGTCTTGATTTTCTCAAGCTCTTTTTCAACGTCGAACTCGTCGTCTGCGACTTCCAAGTCGTCGAAGATATGCGTTAGGTCGATGTCGTCAAAGCCGCTGATAAGCAGTGTCTCGATGTCGAAGTTATCGGCAAGCGCCTGCCAGTCCCAGTCGCCGTGGATGCGATTGCTGGAGAGCAGGTACTGGTTGTACTCCCTCTGCGTGAGCTTGCGGTTGGGAACACGCACCGGAATCGTGTCGTGCTCGCGGCCGAGAAGCTTCAAAACTATTAGGCGCTGGTGACCCGCGATCACTTTGTTGTCGAGATCGACCACGGGTAGCTCGACGAGATTGAATTTCTTGAGGGAGCGTTTCAGATCTTCGGTCTGCTTCGGACTCATCGTCCGAGGATTTTTAATGTTGTGCACCAGGTCAGACACTTTTTTGTCGACGGTGTGCCAGGTGAGTTGTGTACTCATAGTTATTACTGTTAATGAATAAAGGCCAATCGCATCACGATGCGATTGGCCTTGGTTGAGAGTCCTGAAAGACAGAAAAGACAGACAACTAGGCGCTTACGCGCATCGTTTGCCTGTCTCTAGAAGGACATTAATATTCAATTGGTATCTTCATAATACTCTTGTCGAACGGGGCGCGTCAATGTGTATAACGCTACTCCACAAAAAGCCCCCAAAACCTTATCTTTTTAGGCACTGTGACAGTACCTAAAAGCTGGGGTTGGTGTAACATAGTGTCACATTAGGATTTAAGACCCCGACCCGAGTACCTCAATTTCAAGAGTCTAAAGATGCTAGAATACCCTTACAACACCTTGCCTGTGGGGCACTTAACCCGACATCACCGCCAGGGCACAATATTCTTATTTATTTATCTGCTTCCAGAGCCAGATGCCGACGAGAACGAGGTCAATCAGCAAAATCAACAGGACAATACCGGACCAAATTCCCGCTCCGCCCATCATATCTCCGTATCCAAATCCATATTGCATCATGCAACTATTATACCTTAATCCAGAGTACAATGGCGGGATGAAATTAAATGATCCTCTTTCCAGTTGTTTCCGTATCTTACCGATACAGGCAAGCGCGTTGAAGCGGCTTGGGATTATAAGCGTGAGAGATTTGCTTTACCACTTCCCTGCCCGTTATGGCGATACGGCGCAAGTGACAAGTATAAGTAATCTGCGCAAGGGCGATACTGCGGTGATATTCGGTCGCATCTCCGGGTTAAAGACAAGCAGAGCATTTAGAAAAAAAATTCCGATGGCCGAAGCCGTAGTTGAAGATGAAACGGGTAAGATCAAAATTGTCTGGTTTTATCAGGCCTACTTGGCCAAGATGATAATGGAAGATTCCAACGTACGAGTAGAGGGAAAAGTGCCCGAAAGAAACGGTGAGCTCTACTTTTCTAACCCGAGGATAGAAAATGCGCCTGATTTATTCACTCAAACGAAAGCACACTCTTTATATCCGGTTTACCCAGAGACTCGTGGCATCACTTCCAATTGGATTTATCACAAAATCCAAAGTATTTTCGCATCCGGCATCTTGAGTGAAATCCAGGACCCAGTTCCCGAATTTATCTTGAAAACTTACAAACTTCCTGACTTAAAAACTTCTCTAATCTATATCCATACGCCCAAGAAAGAGGCGCATGCGCAGATAGCCCGCAAGCGTTTCGCCTTTGAGGAAATATTTCTTATCCAATTAGAAAGACAGAAAGCGCGACATTTATTCAAGGAAAACAATGCCTTTGTTATAGAAAAAAGTGAAGAAGAGATAGAACAATTCGTGCAAAGATTCCCATTTACAATCACCTCAGCGCAAAGAAGAGCCATTGAGCATATCCTAGCGGATTTTAAAAATGGCCACCCGATGAGTCGACTGTTAGAAGGCGACGTTGGCTCTGGAAAAACAGCCGTCGCCGCCGTGGCAGTCTATGCGACGGCTACTTCCAAGCCAAAGGGGCAGAACTTCGGCACGCTCCAGAGCGCTTATATGGCGCCAACTGAAATCTTGGCCCAGCAACACTTTGAATCTTTTATAAAATATTTTTCACACTTGCCCATTAACGTTGCTCTCATTACCGGCAGTGGATGTAGAAAATTTCCTTCAAAAGTTCACCCCGATGGTTGGACAAATATTTCTCGTACCCAACTTCTCAAGTGGGTCGCTTCTGGTGAGATCGCCGTTCTTCTTGGCACCCACGCTCTGATTCAAAAATCGGTCACATTTAAAAACCTTGCCCTAGTCATTATCGATGAACAGCATAGGTTTGGGACAACACAGAGACAGAAACTCGCCAAGAAAGACGGTAAAACTCCGCATTTGTTATCTATGGCCGCCACCCCTATCCCCCGCACTCTCGCCTTAACACTCTACGGCGACCTCGATTTATCGCTTCTTGATGAGATGCCCGCAGGCCGGAAAAAAATTATAACCGAAATCATCACTCCAGAAAAAAGAAAAGCGGCATACGAAGAAATCAGAAGAGAACTTAAGGCAGGCAGGCAGCTCTACGTCATCTGTCCAAGAATCGATGAGCCTGATCCGACTAAAGAGTTGGCCATCCAAACCAAATCAGTCAAAGAAGAGGCAAAACGACTCAAAAAAGAAGTCTTTCCCGAATACGAGATCGGAATCCTTCACAGCAAAATGAAACCGGCGGAGAAAGAGAGGGTGATGCTTGATTTCAAAGATAAAAAAATTGATATCTTGGTGGCAACTTCGGTGGTGGAAGTGGGAGTGAATGTTGAGAATGCTTCGCTCATTGTGATTGAGGGCGCGGAAAGATTCGGCCTGGCGCAACTTCATCAACTTCGGGGCAGAGTTATTCGTTCAACTCACCAGGCTTATGCTTACATCTTTACAGAAAGTAAAAGTGAAAAGAGCAGAGATAGAATCAAGGCTTTGATTACAGCTCAAAATGGTTTTGAATTGGCAGAATTTGATCTGGCTCAAAGAGGGGCGGGAGAACTATCGGGAGCCAAACAGTGGGGCATTTCAGATCTTGGTATGGAAGCTATCAAAAATATCAAAATGGTTGAAGCGGCGCGTGCGGAAGCAACAAAGATTATCGAGAATGATCCCGCTCTTTCAAAATTTCCCCTTCTTAAAGAACGTCTCGAATTTACCACCACCAAAATTCATTTTGAGTAAACTATTTACTATCTATTACCTACTCTCTATACTGTCATCACCCACCCTTAGCTCAGCTGGTTAGAGCATCGAGCTTATACCTCGAGGGTCCCACGTTCGAATCGTGGAGGGTGGACACTTTTACACCATAGACTAGAATAGAGTCTAGAAATGTACAGTCATCCAAAGTTCCTCAAGCCAAGGAGGTGATGCCATGACTTTTCAGCGGATAAGCGGTATTCGTAGCATAAGTCAAACGATCCGAGCGAAAATTCTGTCGAGACGGAGAAATGCCGCACTGAAACAACAGCTCATAATAAACAAGGATGACTCTATAGAATTAGATGAGGTGATTGAGGATTTAGAGGCATTGGAAGCACACATCAAACGTCTAAATATCACAACGTAATCAATTGCCTTACCTAATTAGACGACCCGCCCTAGTAGCTGACACAAGAGGGCGGGTCTGGTTTTTATATATTCTCTGTGATTTATTATTTAAATGATATTATTAATACAATCCCTATGTCCATATTCCCCGTAGAAATGATTTTCAATATCTTGGCCGGGTTGGTATTCCTTATCTACTGGGGTATCACTTTTGTCATTCTCTATCACTTCTCCCGTTTTGGCATCGGTGTCCAACCGAAAAAATTGGCCGCCATTTTCCTTTTTGGCTCGGTGATACTCTCCGTAATAGTAATAATCTTATTTATGAGAATAGACGTGGGTTTCTTCTTCTTATGATCATAATATGATTAAAAAACTTCTCTCAATCTTCCACGACTCCCCTAATTCTTTTGAAGGCCAGAAGCAGGGCGAAGAGGTGTTCATGCTCCTACGGCATCATCCATTCACTATCATCATCAAAGTTCTATTTTTCACACTCGCGGGCATTGTACCTATCGTGGTATGGACAATATCTGTTACGCTCTTTCCAGGATATAATTGGCTCGATATTTTCCTCTTTATTTCAAGTGTCTGGTATCTCATTCTCTGGCTTGCAATTTTTCATTCTCTCGTCATGTATACACTCAACACTGTCATCATTACCAACCAACGCATTATAGACAACGACCAACACGGACTATTCAATCGAAAGGTTTCCGAATTACACAACCATCGGATACAAGACGTTTCTGTGCATACCAACGGACTCATTGAGACTTTCCTCGCCTTTGGAGATGTAACCGTTCAAACCGCCGCTTCGGAAAAACAATTCGTCTTTCACAAGGTTCCGGAACCGGAAAAGGTCAAGGATACGATTATGCAGATCACTCGTTCCAGAGCTTCCGGAGTTCAAGCTATGATACAATAGACGTGGGTTAGTAATAACCTTAATCATTAATTTATTATAGAAATATGCACAAGATTACGTTTGCCCTGCTTGTCATTGGAGGTCTCAATTGGGGTTTAGAGGCCGCAGGTTATGGTATTGGTAACTATATCCCGGAAGGGTTTGCTTTGGCTATCTACATTTTGGTCGCTCTCTCGGCCATTTATGAAGTCTTTAGTCACAAGGGACTCTGTCGTAATTGCGCTCCCCAAGGAGGAATGTAAATCAAAAGTCCGCCTTGCGGCGGACTTTTGATTTATCCTGAGTATATCGAAGGATTAAACTTGATGCTCAATGTCTTTCTTCTTTTTTGGTACGATACCGTGCGCTATCAATATTTCTTCAAATTCTTTTTGTTCAATAGTTTCAACTTCTATTAATCGTAAAGCGATAGTATCGAGCGCCTTTCTATGATCTTTAATAATCTTCTCTACTTTTTTCATTGCCTCATTCATAATCTTGTAGACTTCGGCGTCAATCTCGGCTCCCACTTTTTCAGAATATTCTTTGTCCCCAACCCCCAGACCAAAAAGCGGCTTACCGCCCGCGCCTTCAAGCGCGATCGGACCCATTTTCTCGCTCATACCGTATTTGGTTACCATATCACGGGCCAGAGCGGTGGCAACTTGGAGATCATTTGACGGACCAGTGGTCAAATCGTGGAAAATAGTCTTCTCGACCACATAACCGCCGAGCGCCACCGCGATGTCATCAAGAAATTCCCTCTTTGATTGGAGTTTGCGGTCTTCGAGCGGCAACTTCAAGACATATCCCGCCGCGCGACCGCGTGAAATGATCGAAATTTTATGAACCGGATCAGCGTAAGGAAGCACGGAGGCGGTAACTGCGTGGCCCGCTTCGTGGAAAGCGGTTAATTCTTTTTCTTTCCGCGAAAGAATATGGCTCTTTCTTTCCGGACCGAGCATTACCTTTTCTATCGAACGAATGAGATCAAACTGCGCCACCTTAACCCTTTCCTCGCGGGCCGCAAGGATCGCCGCTTCGTTCATAAGCGAGTAGAGATCGGCGCCGGAAAAACCGGGCGTACGTTCGGCGATTAAAGCAAGATTGACATCTTCGGCAAACGGCTTCGCTCGCGCATGGATTAAGAGAATTTCTTCCCTATCTTTGCGGTCAGGTAAGTCCAAAGTCACGCGCCGATCAAATCGTCCCGGTCTCAAAAGCGCCGGATCCAATACATCGGGACGATTAGTGGCCGCCATCACGATCACTTTCTCATTCGGTTCAAAACCGTCAAGCTCGACTAGAATCTGATTTAGAGTCTGTTCACGTTCGTCATTGCCGCCGCCAACTCCCGTGCCTCGCACTCGGCCAACCGCATCTATTTCATCTACAAAGATAATGGCCGGCGCCGCCTTCTTGGCCAAATCGAAGAGGTCACGCACCCGCGAGGCCCCCACACCCACGAACATCTCTACGAACTCCGAACCGGAAATAGAGAAAAAAGATACACCCGCCTCGCCCGCGACCGCGCGAGCGAGAAGCGTCTTGCCTGTGCCCGGCGCGCCCATGAGCAATATACCCTTGGGAATACGGGCGCCAATATCGAGAAATTTTTTAGGATTTTTCAGAAAATCCACTATTTCACGAAGCTCTTCCTTGGCCTCTCTGCATCCGGCCACATCTTTGAAAGTAACCTTCTGACTTTTGTCATCAGGATGAGTCATCCGCGCCTTAGATTGGCCGAAGGTAAAGGCTTGCATGCCGGCCCCCTTAACTTGCCGCGAGAGAAACCATAAAAAGAAAACTATAAAGGCGATAGGTAAAATGACAGGCGCGAGCGAGACGAACCAATACATGAATCCTTGGTCATTCTTAACTTCAATATTTACTTTGGAGAGCGCCTCCGGAGAAACATCATAATTTTTAAGCGTAGTGGTCAAGGCCGTACCGGCTTCTTTCTTGGAAACTTTCTGGGCTTCGGAATTAATAAAAGTGACTTCAAGATTGTCACCAACGACGGTGATGGATGAAACTTTTCCAAGAGATATTTCCTGCGCGAGAGTGGAGAGTGAAATCTCCTCGACAGATTTGGAAGCATCGGAGATGAAGGAATAGATGCTGACTAGAGAGAAGAAAATGACAAGAGCAAGCAAGGCTTGTTTTAAAAGTGTTTGGCCGGGCGGGAGGGTACCGCCCCCTTTCGGCGGTTTGGTGATAATAATTTTCTTCGGTTTATTAGGAAATCCTTTCATTGCGCCATTATATATAAAAGTTGGAATTTTGCTATTATTTCCATATGACAAGGTATGCCGACAATTCAAGAGCTCTATTTGACTATGAAGTGCTTGAACATTTCACGGCCGGGATTGAACTTCTGGGTACGGAAGTTAAATCCGTGCGAGAAGGCAAAATGAATTTGAGAGGAGCGTTTGTTGCCGTCCGCGGCAACTTGCCCTGCTCTAGCGGTGGTGAAGCTTATTTAATAGGCGCGGAAATTCCCGCTTATCAGCCCAAAAACGCGCCCAAAGAATACGATGCTCTCCGATCAAGAAAACTCCTCTTAACACAAAGTGAATTAGAAGAACTTAAAAATGCCGAAGGTACAAAAGGATTGACAATTATCCCTCTTTCGGTGTATAGTAAGGGCAGGTTTCTGAAGCTCGATATCGCCATTGCTCGCGGCAAGAAAAAATTTGATAAACGTCAAGCGATCAAAAAGCGAGATGTCGAAAGAGACCTAAAACGTTCGTTGTAAGAAAAAATTATTCATATGGGGATGACAGGCTTTGACAAGTCTGGTTGTCAGAATGACGCGCGAGAGAGCCGAGAGGACTCTTTAATCCCTCCCAAAACATAAATGCAAAAAACACTTTTGCAAAAATCGTTTCTCCGTATTTTACGGCTAACGATTTTCAGTTTGCTTACGTTCGAGTTTAATCTCGCATAAGTAAACTGCGCAGTACCGCAAGACGTCTTAGGTAGCGGAAACTGTGTTATTACTTGAGACCTTATTCCGACGCGCCTCGGATCGGGACGAAACTTAGAGGATAGAGATTTGGGAGTTTTCGTTTGCTTTACAAATCAAATCTCAAATCAAAATAAGCAAACTAGCTCGCGTAGACCCCACTTTGACCCTTTCTTGGACCCGGATTCAATTTCCGGCATCTCCACTGCTTCGCTAAAGCTACGCAGTGCAGGCACTAAGTAGCTCGACACAAAATATCACCATATGGGTGATATTTTGTTTTAACAGAAGCAGTGGTCGTAGCAAGGGTCGTCGTAGCAAGAACCGTTCTTGCTAGTTCTACGAAACTAAGTGTTATAGTGGTAAATATATGGAAGAAAACAAAATAATTTCTACAATAAAACTCATATCATCTAAACCCGAAGCGGGCAATGTCATGACATTCGTTTTTGAAACCGGAGAACTCTCATGGGTTGCAGGACAATACCAGAAATACATTTTACCGCAAGCGGGTACCACTAAAGCCGAGACGGAGCACTGGTTTACCATTGCTTCCGCGCCAACTGAAGGTGTGATATATCTGTCAACTCGCATTTCTCCCAGCGCATTTAAGCAAACACTTAAGGCGCTTGCGCCCGGTGGGATGATTCAAGGGCGCAGTTTAAAAGGTAATTTCACCTGGGAAGAGGAATCGAGTAAACCCGTCGTTTTGATAGCAGGAGGTATTGGTATAACGCCATTTCGCAGTATTTTGTTTGAACGTCAAGCCGCTAACAAAAAGCTCAACGCCACGCTCCTTTATTTCAACCGTACCGACGAAATACCTTTTCTGGAAGAATTTAAAACGCTAGCGAAGAAGCATACTGAATTTACTCTTGTGCCCATTGTAGGTGAAAGTATTAATGTGCAGAATATTCTATCTCATGTGCCGCAGACGACCGACCAAATCTTTTATCTCTCTGGTCCCGAGCCGATGGTCGAAAGAGTGGGAGAAGAACTCAAACGATCAGGAATAACTCTCAAACAAGATTGGTTCTCCGGCTACGACGAAAACGATTATTAGTTAAAGATTGCGAACTACCTCCTCTCCACCTTTCGAATTAACTCCAGAAGCAATTCGTTTTGGTTTTCAAGGTGAGCAATAATCACCTCAATCTCATGTTCCGCTTTTTTGTTAATTTCAAAATCGGCTTCGGCGCGCCATTCGGCAAACTTGCCCTCCAAGTTCTGTCCTACCATAATTAGCGGCAAAAGCACCAGTTGAATGATATTGGAGGTAAAGAGCCAAATGACAAAGGCCGGCGCCGGATCAAATCGCCACTCGAGCGGCCCGTAGAGATTCCAAAAGAGCCAGCCCAACGTCCAGATAGTCAGAATGAAAAAGAAACCGACGGTACCAACGCTTTTAGTAATCTTAATCGCAAAACGCTCCAGTGGAGAAAAAGCGCTTCTGGCCTCCTTGTGAGGATGCGTAATGGGTTTTCTGTATGCTCTCAACTCGGCTAGAGTTGGTGGGTTGTGTTTGTATTCCATTAAATAATAGTTTACAATAACATTAATAATAAGCCATACCATAAACGTTGCAACAACCTCGTATTAATCAACAGATCAGAGCGCGCGAACTTCGCGTTATCGGACCAAAAGGAGAAAATCTCGGCATCCTCACTCTTGAGGAAGCTCTCAAAAAAACCGAGGAACTCGGAGGAGACCTGATTGAGATTTCTCCCAATGCTACCCCGCCGGTAGCTAAGATCGCTGATTTCGGCCGTTATCTCTACGAGGAGAATAAAAAATCCAAACAAACAAAGAAGTCTCATTCTACTGAAGTGAAGACTGTGCAAGTCAAACTTGGCACCGGTGACCACGACCTTATCCTTAAGGCCAAAAAGACTAGTGAGTGGCTCTCGGAAGGCAACCGCGTCAAGGTTGATCTTTTTTTGCCCGGCAGAGCCAAGTATCTCGATGAGAAGTTTTTAAAGGAACGTATTGAACGTATGCTCAAATTCGTCAGCGTCGATTACAAAATTGCTAGTCCTGCCAAAAAGAGTCCTAAGGGCATGACCGCCATCATCGAAAGAGCATGACTAGCTTCTAGGGACTAGCCACTAGCTGATAGCTTTAAATCTGGACAAATTATTAATAGTAGGTAATATGTAAACCCTGCCTAGCAGCTAGAACCAAGAAGCTGAAAGCTAATCTTTATGGTTATAAAAACAAATAAATCATATTCAAAAAGATTGAAAATAACCAAATCTGGCAAACTTTTGGCGCGTCGGACCGGACAAAACCATTTCAACACCAAGGAACGCCGAGCGGCAAAATACGCTAAAGACCGCAAGGCTGAATTCCATATGAAGAATAAGGCCCGCTCTCGTTTTCTTGTTAATCTTTAACTTATTGAACTAATCCTATGACTCGAGTAAAAAAGGGCGTAGACGCGCTCAAAACCAGAAGAAATATTCTTCGCAAGGTCAAAGGTTATCGATTCGGCCGTTCGACCAAAGAAAGGCAGGCCAACGAAGCCATCGTTCACGCCGGCGCTTATTCCTTCGCTCACCGTAGAGATAAAAAAGGCGACTTCCGCCGACTTTGGAACGTGCGCCTCTCCGCTTTTTTGAAAGAAAATGGTCTTTCGTACTCAAAATTTATTCCCATGCTCAAAAATAAAGAAGTCGCCCTTGATAGAAAGATTCTGGCCGAAGTCGCCTTCAAACATCCAGAAACCCTCAAGAAAATTTTGGAGTCCGTCCGATAATGTAAAGATAAATACAGGTCAGGATCGCCCCCATCATGTCAGCGACAAGATCTAATACAGTATCCTGCCAATAATGTATGGGCTGGATAAGATTTAATATATATTCGAACACTTCCCACGCTATTCCTATAATCAACATACTCACTAGAATAAGCATGGCTGATTTCAAAGTGCTGGTCGGTCCAAAAAACCACGCAATCACCAACCCTCCGGAAAATCCCGCCAATAAATGCACTATGATATCAAGCCACCAAATAGTCCAGTATAAATAAAAAGCTTCCGCGATAAAATGAAGCGCGCCGATAACAACAATTACGCCGAAAGCGGTATATAAGAAAGAAGATTTTCGCATTGCTTCATTATATCAAATCGTTCGACTTCGCTCAGGGTACTTAAAATCCCAACTCACGTTGGGATTTTAAGTAGGGTTATTCTGGTATACCCTAGTGTAAAAACTAGGTGGGTGTCCGCAGATCTACCCCAAGGGATAAAACAATTAAGACTCCCTAAAAATATTTTAGCTAGATAATACCTCAAATAACCCCACATATATTATACACTCCGGAAACAATAAAGGTTGTTGATATTATATAGACTTTTATCTAAAAATATTTCGTAACCTGCTAATCAACGCCAAATCGTCTATAATCATGTGCCTTAAAATCTCCAAACCAGTGAGTTATCTCATGTTTAGCTTCTTCGGACGTTTCCGAAGCATGAATTAGATTCATCACAGCCCGTTTCTCACTATTCGCAAGGGCAGGCGAATCGTTTGAGAAATCACCCCGAATAGTGCCCATATCTGCCTGAAACGGGAGTGTTGATCCGGCGATTTTGCGAACCATATCAACAGCATGAAGTCCTTGCACAACTATGCGAACCAATGGTGCCGAACTCATATAGTCCACAATCCAATCGCGAACCATTTTACCAATCTTGAACGCATCGTCTGTACCCAGAATTGATTCCGAATCAAGACCGTATTTCTTGTAGGTACTAAGACTCTTTTCACCCAAGCGAGTAATCCAGACATCGTCCTTAGGATAATGTTTATCAATCTGTTTTGATGTCGGTTGGAACATCTCCAACGCCACAATTTTTAGATCTCTTTGTTCAAAACGTTTGATAATTTCTCCAATCAATCCTTTTTGCACGCCATCAGGCTTGATAAGCACAAAAGTTTTTTCTTCTTTTAGATGTTTCATTGAGTTAGTATTATATTGCCTTTTTCTGTTATGGCAATTGTGTGTTCAAAGTGAGCGCTTCTCGTGCCATCGCAGGTGACAATAGTATAACCATCCGATAATAATTTGTTGCTAGACTTGCCAACATTAACCATGGGTTCAAGAGCGATAACAAGTCCCGGAACTAATTTTTCTCCTCTTCCAGCAATACCGAAGTTTGGTACAAACGGGTCTTCATGAACCTTGTACCCCACACCATGACCGACAAGATTCTCGGCTAGAGTAAAACCGCTGACCGAGACAACTTGACTTATCGCGGCGCCTATATCACCAATAGTATTACCGGGCTTGGCCGCTTCAATGCCACTTTGGAGCGCCATTTCAGTCGTCTCAAGAAGTTTCCTTGATTGTTCGTCAATCGAGTCCGCCGGCACGGTGACAGCGGCATCAGTAATGAGACCTCGATGCAATAAACCAAAATCAAGAGAAACGATATCGCCTTCTCTGATAATTTTCTCCGCTTCATTTGGTATTCCATGAACAATCTCCTCATTTATGGATACGCACAGCGCCGCGGGAAATGGACGCCTAGCCCCCTGCGGACTGTAACCTAGAAAGGCCGATTTGTCGCCACCCTCCTTGATCAGTCGCAGAGCTTCTGCTTCAAGTTCGAGCGCCGAGACACCGGGTATCACTTTCGAGGCAAGGACCGAAAGAATTTCGGCGAGTCTTTTCCCTCCTTCCCTCAAAATTTCTATCTCTTCCGGAGTTTTAAGTCTGATCATAACGCGGAAACTTTTTGCCATAATTCAGCAAAGACTGCGTCCGGCAAAGGTTCGCCATTTATATCAATCACCTTGTTTATAGAACGGAAATATTCCACAGCGGGAACGGTGTGCTCACGGAAATTTTTTAATCTATTTTGAAAGACTGCCGGATCATCGTCTTGGCGACCTTCGATCTTTTGACGTTTGCGCAGACGTTCGGCAACTGTCGCTTCGGACACCTTAAAATAGAGCGCTCGAAAGTCACGATCCAACCATTCGCAAACCTCGGTAAAAAGATGCGCTTCCGATTCCCGGCGTCCCACGCCTTCAAAAATTATTCCATCATCGGGAGAAAGACTAAGCAATGACTTCTGAAACAAAAAAGACGAGAACCATGCAGGTTGAAGACCTCCCGAATTCAAGATCTCTTTCACCTTACTAGCGACAAAATTACTTCCTGTGGCAATTTTCCGATACTCATCTCCCGAATCATTAATAATAAAACCGTTCTTCCCACTTAAAAGCTCGGCCTGTTTACCCTTGCCGGAACCCGGTAAACCCATGAGGATAAAAGTTTTGATCATGGTTTAATATTCCTTCGCCGAGACTTGCGCGTCAATCTTTTTTACCAAATCAATCACAACCGAAACCACAATTAAAAGCGCCGTACCGCCAATGGCCAGAGACTGGATACCCGTCAGAGAACCTAGAATAAGAGGCAGAATAGCGATGATACCCAAAAAGAGCGCGCCAACCAAAGTCAAACGAATGAGGATGCGTGAAATATAATCGGCAGTCGCCTCACCCGGTCGCACCCCGGGAACAAAGGCTCCGGATTTCTGAAGATTGGTGGCAATAGAATCCGGATCAAAAGTAACGGCGGTATAGAAGTAAGTAAAGAGAAAAACCAACACAAAATACGCCGAAGTGTAAAACCAATTATTTGTCAGTAACGTCAGTGCGAAACTAGCCGTCTTTTCTATGATAGCGACGCTCGATTGGGCCAGAAATTGGAAAATCATTTGGGGAAAGAGAAGAATAGACAGGGCGAAAATAATGGGAATAACACCGGCTTGATTAATGCGCAATGGTAGATAGGTAGAGAGACCGCCGTAAGTGCGCCCCCCACGAACCTGTTTGGCGTAAGTGATAGGTATCGGCCTCTCCGCCTCTGTGACTACTACCACGCCAAAAGTAACTAAAACAGCGATAGCCAGACCGGCGAGATAGACGGGTAATTGCGCCAAATCAAACGTGAAAAAAAGCTGGCTGGCGGTCGTTGGCAGTCGCGAGACAATGCCGGCAAAAATAATAAGGGAGACGCCGTTACCGACACCAAATTCCGTGATGAGTTCGCCTAACCACATTAGAAGCATTGAACCGGCGACGATCACCAAGATATCCACCAAAAGAATATTGATGGAAAGTGGAGGAAGAACACTTTGCCCCTGAAGAAGCTTGATGAAGGCATAACCTTGGATAATGGCGAGCGGCACGGTCAGGAGCCTGGAATACTGAGCAAATCGACGTCGGCCCATCTCCCCCTCCTCTTGAGACAATGCCTTGAATTTAGGTACCATGACAGTCAAGAGTTGCATGATGATTGAAGCCGTGATGTATGGACCGACACCGAGCATCACAATGGACAAATTTGAGAGTCCCCCTCCGGAAAAGAGATTCAGTAAATTAAGAAATTCACTTCCGGCAAATAAACTCTGCAAACGCATGGTATCAATACCCGGGATAGGAATGATGGCAAACAAGCGGGAAACGGCTAAAATGCCAAGAACAAATAATATCCGATTACGCAGCGATCGGTCACCTAAAATGAGTTTCAATTTCTCGCCAAATTTAGACATTTAATTTCTTTTTAGCTAAAAATTTCTTAAGAACTGACCCTTTAAGCTTGGGTTGGAATGATTTTAAAGATGACTTACCGCGACCGCGAAGTTTCGGTATGCGTTTAATGATGTCGCGCATTTCCGGTCGCTTCTTGTGACCGGCACGGGCGTTCTGACCCTTAGTGCCACGGCCGGATGTTTTGCCACGCGTACCGCCGCGCCCAACTTGTCGAGCACGTTTTCTTTTTGTTTTTGCTTGAAGATTATGAAATTGCATAAAATTAGACCAATTCTTAATTTTTATTTTTTATTTCTTATTTTGGTATGCTCAAGTTGTTTAAGCGCTTTTATGGCCGCGTAAGCATTGTTGATATTATTCTTCGATCTTGAAAAAAGTTTGGCGCCTATTTCTCTAAGCCCGGCTAATTCAAGAACCGTGCGTACGGAACTACCCGCGAGAATACCCTTGCCGCGAACCGGCATAATTTTAACGCGTGAAGCGCTGAATTTTGCCTCCACTTCGTGCGGGATAGACATTTCCTTAGTGGTATTGACCGCAATCATATTCTTTTTAGCATCACGAAATGCTTTTTCTATGGCAAGTGGGGTATCGGATGCCTTACCTTGACCCACACCTACCGAGCCCTTTTTATTGCCCGCCACCAGACAAACCGAGAAGTTAAAGCGTCGACCACCGGCCATCACTCGAGTGACACGTCGCAGACTGACGATCTTTTGTTCAAACTCCGGCTTGACGCGGGCATCTCGACGAGATGGCCGTCGGCCGGGTCTCTTTCCTCTATCACGGCTCCTACTCTCTCGAACTGCGGGTGTTGGAGTAAGCGGGGTCGGATTAACGGCAACAGTTGTATTTGTCTCTTCGTTCATATTAGAATTTCAATCCGGCCTTACGCGCGCTATCGGCCAAATCACGAACTTTACCGGTATAAACGTAGCCGCCCCGGTCAAAAATCACCTTTTCGATCTTTTTGGCAATCGCTTTCTTAGCAATCTCCGTACCCACTTTGGTAGCGTCTGCGCCTTTCGCAGAAACCAGAGTAATGGCCTTATCATCATCAATAAGCTGGGCGTAAATAGCAGTATTTGATTTGAAAACACAAAGGCGCGGACGCGTGGAGGTGCCGGAAATTTTTGCTCTTATTTTCTTATGTCTTCTATCACGCGTGATTTGCATTATACTAATTTTTTACCCTGCTTGCGTCTGATAATCTCATCACTGTAACGCATACCCTTACCCTTGTATGGCTCGGGCTTCTTAAGCGAACGAAGTTTTGAAGCAAACTGTCCAACTTCCTCTTTGTCCGGGCCAGATATAGTTATCACATTTTTCTCGGCAGTAACCTTTAAACTTTTTGGAACTGGAACAGTTACCGGGTGAGAAAATCCGAGGGCCAAATTAATTTTGTTTCCATTCACTTCAGACTTAAAACCAATACCCTCGAGAATAAGTTTCTTTTCGAATAATTTGTTAACGCCGGAAATCATATTAGTGATGTGAGATGCATAGGTGCCCCATAAGGCGCCCGATGCTAGCGTTATTTTTTTTGGATTAACACTTATCTCATTGCCATTAATTTTGATTTCAAGATCTTGGTGCCAGGGGCGCGAAAGTTCCCCCAACGGACCCTTGACCACGACATTATTATCAGAAATAGTTACTTCTGTCTTGTCTGGAATGATTATTGATTTCTTACCTATTCTGGACATATTAACTATTTATAGTGAGCGTAGTCGAACTACCATATGGTGAACAGGGCTTCCCCACCGAGATTCGCCCGTCTGGCTTCGCGGCCAGACATGATTCCTTTTGAGGTAGAAAGAATAAGGGCGCCGTAGCCACTTTTGACGGCGCGAATATCGGAGGCTCTCTTATAAATTCTTCTGGATAGTTTGGAAATTCGCTTCACTCCTTTGATTTTAGGTACTTGTCTGCCGGTAGGTAGGCGTGATTCTCCAAATAAAAGTCCGATGGCCAACATTTTTTTGCCCTTTTTGGACTCGGTGCCCGCGTCCTTGACAAATTTTTCTTTTTTCAATACTTCCACTATAGAGTGTTTGAGTTTGGAGTATGGTACCCATATACGATCATGACCGGCATTCCCGGCATTTTTGATCTGTATAATCATGTTTGAAATGGTGTCCATAGAATTACCAGGAAGATTTTTTTATACCCGGAATTTTGCCTTCATTAGCCAGCTCTCTGAAACAGATGCGACAGAGGTCAAAGTCGCGCATATAACCGCGTCCCCGACCGCAACGAAAGCAACGCGAAGTCGCCCGAGTGGAAAACTTGGGCTTCTTTTTCGACCTTGCTATTACAGATGTTTTAGCCATAACTAAACAAAAAGGCTTCTAAAGCCGTTGCGACAGCTTAACATAGCGAATACTCATATTCAAGCTCACTTATTTGGACAAATAAAAAGAGGTGATGGCCTAGCCGCGCCATCACCCCTTGCTCCTATAACCCCAGACAGAGTTAGTTGCGCTTGGGTAAGTTGAGCCCAAGCCTTTCCCCAAAAACTTGGGGTACGCGACAGGGTCAATCGATCATCCCATTCTCGGGCGTAATCGTGGAAGCCGACGCTCCCACAAAGACAGCGAATCTCCTCATGATTGTTCTCACCCCCTCTCTATCACTAAAAGTCTTCTAGCACTATACCAGATTATATTTATCCCTGCAATACTACCGTATATCACGTATATCAAAATTAAGATTCTTATTTCTTAAACGGGAAGCCGAGATGAGTAAGAAGTTTACTTATAAATATCATGATCATCGATTGCCAACAGATTTGCTTCATTTTCTGAAACGTACTCAAACACAATGCGATATTTATAGTTGATAGAAAACGCCCAACAATCATC
>Ga0209542_10002415_pt1 | contig 41795 bp, 18 predicted proteins | sample RifCSPhighO2_01_FD_184028 | JGI IMG/M metagenome (GOLD analysis project Ga0209542, IMG submission 184028) | Soil microbial communities from Rifle, Colorado - Rifle CSP2_plank highO2_0.1 (SPAdes) (version 2) | ecosystem: Environmental > Terrestrial > Deep subsurface > Rock core/Sediment ... | reverse complement strand
ATGAAGGAGTATCAGGGGTGGAAGGGGTAACGTGAAGAATTTCCTCCCCCTGATCTCCCTTGATCTCCCTTGCTTCCCCTTGATATCCCTTCAGGAATCGTTCCACGATTCCTGTTGTCTCATCCGTACTGTCATCGGCAACCACAACCTCGTAGTTTGGATAGTCAAAGGACGTACAGGCTTTAAGGAGTCTCTCTACCACCTTCGGCTCGTTGTACACGGGGAGGTGGACGGAGATCATGGGATACCGCTCGAGTTTGACCTGCGATACATCGGGCGTCAGTCCACCCTGGTTGACAAGGTTCGACCTTGTCAGTCCTCCCTCCTTCGCCTCGCCGGAGTCCTGGACGAAGGCGGGTCCCCTCTGCTCTTCGCTCTCTGCCATCCGCCCTCCACCCTCAACCCTCGACCCTAAACCCTCTCCTCTCATCATCCCTATCCCGAACACCCTCCCCAACCAGCCAATTGGGAACTGTGGACTTTTGACTTTTGACTTTTGACTTTGGACTACTCCTTCTCCCGCCTCACGGGAGAAGGAGAGGACCACTGCCAACGTGAAGTAGTATTTCAAACTATATAAAAAGAATACGCTCCCCATCATAAGCGCAATTGAAGCAAACACCCATCCCATAGCTTGATAGAGGCTCGCGGCTGATCCAATCAGCCTCCCCCACTCAAAGCTGCCAAACAGAATGAGAAATACAAGAAGGAGGAACGGAGAGGAGCGGAACAAAGAAGAAAGAGCCGGAACTAACCCCGGTGCCGCCGGCCCAGAGGGCCTCAGGCCCGGAGGGGGTCCCGCCGGAGCCCGCGTCGGCACGAACTGCTCAAACACCTGCTTCAGACGGCCAAGCCAGGATAGTTCCGGCCGTACATCCAGTATCTCTTCGGCCTGCCGCCGTAAAAACCTTGCATACGCTTCCCGCAAGGACACAGAGGCAAGGTTATGGCTGCGCAGCACTTTCCATACGGTAAAGCTTGAGGCGGGCACAAAGCTTGCGAGCCTGTGGACGGAAAGCCGAGGCTGGCTCGCAACAAGTGATAGAAGTTTCTCCTCTATCAACGGGTAAATCGCCCGCGGATGTGCAGCCGCGCGAGCATATCGCTCCCGAAATGCCTCCGAACTAATCAACCCGATTTCTGATGCCCTCTTATACTTTTCAATCCACTTATAGATAGTTTTTCTGGCAACCCCATGTCGTTTCGAAAGCTCGGAAATCGGTACATTCTCATCAATTGCCTCCCTGACGATGGAAAGCTTGATTTCCGGAGTCAACCGCCCCGGCCCCGACCACTGCTTGGCAAAAACCCTTCGAAGTGCCGGCGTTGAAACCCCGAGTGAACGTAGCAGCTTAAAAACACCAAAGTACCCGACGGAGATGCCCCGCTTCTTTAACTCATAGCTGAACTTCCTGCATCCCCATTCGGGGTGCGCTACGGCCAAACGAACAAGCACTAGACGCGCCGCTTCAGCCGCTATCCTTGGGTGGCGATCTCCTGAAACATACCGAGGTTCAAGTGAAGCAGCCTTAAGCCGGGCCGGGCTACTTTGATATCGCTTAATCCATTTATAGATAGTCTTGCGGGCGACGCCGAACTCTCGACTGACAGCAGAAACGGGTTTTCGCGCCTGAAGAACCGCCTCAACGGCCTGGCGCTTAAGTGAAGAAGAAATGCGGAGCCTCTGGGCAGACATACGTCTTAATGACTGGCTATGAAAGAACCTATAAAATCAGCTTCAAACCCTCTCTCTATACCCTAAACCCTATACCCTAACCACTATTATAAAGTGTTACCTACCATGCTAACACCTGTCAAGCCCCAAAGATTACTCTGGAAAAACTCCATGTGCTCCTGTGAAAACACGTCGCGAAGGCAACCAATCAAACAAATTCGAAGCAAAAGACGGAACGGGCCCCCACCACGGACAAGCGCCGTCTGCAAGCCTAACAGCACTTGTTGATTCCGAGTGCAATAAAGAAACCACGCTCTTATTCCCCTTTGGAGATCGTGCAGTATGAAGCGAGTCGAGCTCGTGCGGGAAACGGAAACTGAACCTGATCCGCCAGCTTGCGGAGAAGGTAAATTTCCGAGGGCTCCCGCCGAGCGAAACGAAGTGACACCAGCAGAGCTTCACGAGGCACCCTTTCTTGCCTGCCCGCCGTAGTTTCCGAATGCGAAGCACGACTAGGTATCGAGCGATCAAGTCGCGAAACGAATGGCGGGGTTACTTCTTTGGGTGCGCAAAGAAGTAACTAGCCTTCTATACGCTCAACAGCCGCTGATTCTTTCTCCTCAAAAACAAAAGCATAACTAAACCCCTGCCCGCCAAAGCAACCCGAACGGAGCCTCGACAAATGATCGAGGCGCAGTATCGAGAGCGCCGGAGGGCCCGCCCCGCATACGACGTGCCTGAGAGTGTAGGCGGTACGCCACAGATCAGGCAGGATTTGTGCGGGGACCAGAAGACTCAACCGTCAGGTTGAGAAAAAAGCTATGTTGACCGCACGCTACCCATCAGAGATCCTTTTTCCTCTAATACGTACGCGTAGGAAAACCACCAGAAGAAAAATAACCAAGCCAGGACCGCGAGCGTCGAACCGTAGTCATGAAAGACAATCGCAACCGACTGGCCGAAGGCATACGCGATCAGGACAACGGCCGCAATCCGGAACAGATTCACCAAAAACGTTCCCAAGAACCCGATCATCCACGCCTTAACCTTTGACAAATCCGTATATCGGTCCCCCTGCAAACCAACCCATGAGGTAATCACGAAGAACAACAAAGATTGCCATCCGATGCAGTTCCAGGCAATCTCAACTAATAGTTGAGATTGTCCTGAGCGACTGAAAGGAGTCGAAGGACCCCCTCCGATCGCCAAATACTCCCCAACAACGCCCGGCTTAAGCCCAAGCGGCCAAAGGATCACCCCCACCATCCTAACCTCCCAGGGAACAACGTAATCTTGGATCACCTTATATCCATCTAAACTCATCACAATACGTGTTAATACATCATTGAAAGTCGTTACAAAAGGCATAAAAACCAGTACTACAACCAAGATTATGAATATCCAGATAAAAGTTTCTTTTTCCAATAATATGGTTTTTTGTTTAATGAGCATTTTTCTCCTTGCGCCAACCCTTGAGCGCTTTTGGCAAAAACGGGGCCAGTACCAATAAAATGAGGGATTTTTCGGGAACTGTCGCGAATTCAAAATTGCCGGTGCCTTGCCGCAAGACAACTCCAGCCTCTGAAATATTGGTAACTACTCTCATCGAGGCAACATGGCCCAAGTCTCCCGGACTAAAACCGTATGGGCAACCTCCTACCGATTGGCAAACATCGCTTTCAACCGAATTAGTAGCTTCGTCCCACCTTAAGAAATAGGCTTGTTCCGATGTATCCTTAATTACGGAAAGAATTAGGTCGTTTTCGCTTGAAGCGTATGTTGCCGTTGCATAAATCAGGTTGGTTGCGCCGGTAAAAACACTGGAAGACGACCAGCTCCTTCCCGCATCGGTGCAAGGAGTTGCACAGCGATACAGGGTTGATGTATTAGCTCCATTAACCGCATGAACATAAAAATCACCATCACTAGTCTTAACCAGACCAAAGCTTGTGGAAGTGTTGGCCGTGTCTATTGCAACTTCGGTTCCCCATGTATTGCCTGATACATCGCGGTAGTTATGCCTTAAGCCCGTGGCACCGGCCTCCTGCCAAACAAAGTGAATGTTGTTTCCGTCGACTGTTGCTGTCAACTGGTCTGCTGCGGTAATCCCTGAACCGGTGGTAATATCCGTAAAGGTAACTGATCCGTCACAATTTGCCGTTACTCCCGTTACCTCCAAGACATCCGGATCGTCAGAATAACTGACAACGAAGTCCCCGTTGGTCCCTTTATTAATGCTCACATAATCACTAAGGTTTACGTTGCCTAAATCGGCACTGGAACAAACTGCAGTTCCTGGAGTATCCGAACTGGCGGTATCAATAGATTGAAAGTTGATATCATCCCCCGTGGTGTTTGTGTCGTCAAACCAGGCGACCCAAATGGTAGTTCCATCAAGGGTAACAACCGGTCCTTCATTGTCTGTATCACCGCCATCGCTCATTAAAACATCGCTTCCGCTACTCCAGCTGGCTCCTCCATTATTGCAATTACTGGAGCATTTCCGGTAGGCAATCCTGCCTCCGTCGTTGTGGAAGGCATAATAAGCATTTGAAACATAAACAAGCTTTTGCTCCTGGCCTCCAAAATCAACATCGGCATCAACGATATTTCCTGAAACAATCACCGAAGGGTCAAGCACTACTGGATATATTCTATTCGGAGCGCTCGTCCACTCTAAAGCACCTCTTTCCAATTTTTTGATAAATGTATACGAGGTTAAATCCTTTTCAACCTCGAATTTTATGTCCCTGTTTCTTTCGGACGTATTATTCTTTTCGTAAACTACACCTTCTCCCAATTTGAATACTTCATTGTTTTCCTCATCGAATACGCCATACGTTCCATTTGTACCAATAAGTCGGACCTCATGGAGAGCCATCTTCTGCATAATGCCTTTAATGGGAAGTCTCTCTCTGATGATAAATTGCTCAATAAACCCGCTTGGTTTGATTTTATAAACAAGGTCAACGCCCTCTACTATTTCCTCATAACGAACCTCTTGGTCATCAATAATGAGGCTTTTCTTTGGACTTACCGCCCCGATACCGGTAATTTCCAGAGTGGTAATTTCCATTTCTCTTTCGCCAATTTTTATTCTCACTCTTGGTTCTTTGTGAAATATCATCTCCAATTCTCTTCCGTCTTCCTGTGTAACTCTTATCTGTCTCGGTGTGCCTATAACTTCAACCTTAGTCTCTGGTGTCTTGCCTTCAACAGCGTCCTGAACCGAAACGAATTTCTCTCCCGAGTTTGCCTGGGCAGTGGCTGTAATGGGTATAAAAGGAGCCATGATTACAAGAAGGCTGGTTATTAATACCACAAGGGAGAATGCCGCATCCCCAGCCCAACGCATATGACGCGGCCTTATTCTGAAGTTTTGGAATCGGTTATTGGCCGTAGCAAGGACAAGGTAGGGTTGAATCGTACCAATCAATGAGCCCTTGGAAATCCGGCTCTGGAGAGGTGCAGGCCACCTGCTTGGCAGGATTCCGGACATAAACCGATAGAACCGTCCCCTCCGAAATATATCCGTGATTCTGCCCGTCTTCGGTGTCCGGAACCAGGGCCCCTCTGAGCGCTCTAAAAATCCCTTCACCGATGCGTACGCTTGAAACGGGACAAGCAGGTACGAAAGGGTTACAAAAGAGAATATTCCTAAATAATCCCGCTCCTCCGCCTCCTCAAGAAACAACCCGACGGTATTGAGAAGTGGCAGAGATAGCAAGTTGGTTACCACCAAAGACCAACCCCACACCTGGGTCCAAAATGGGAGACGGGTACGGAAAACCATCTCAGAAATAAGCCAGCTGACTGTGCCAATCAGAAAGAAGGCGGCTTGGAGGTAGTAGGGGGAAAGGTAGAGGAACTCCAGTTTCTCTGAAAAAGAGAGGGGGGAAGGTAACCACACCATTCCCTGTTTCTGGGAGGGATAATTGTTATATTGTTCTATTGTTCTATTGTTTTCCTGTCTGAAACTTTGAACTTTAAACTGTAACTTTTCACTTTGAACTTTAAACTTTGAACTTTCAACATCCGCCCACCGGCCAAACAGGAGCCTCAGGAATGTCTTGCGGATGTTGAAGGAGTGTCCCTCCGCCCAGCGCATCCGCTGCCTGACGAGTCGCTGGAGGGTGGACACGCATTCCGCGGGAGCCTGGATATATGGGGTGTATAAGACTTTATATCCCGCTTCGTAAAGCCTTAAGGTAAGCTCAAAGTCTTCGGTAAGAGTTGTTCCCCACCCAAAACGGTCGAGCAAGTCCCTGCGTATCATATAGACAGACCCGGCAATCAATTTCATACCACCGTAGAGTTCATTCCCACTCCGCTCAACGACATACGACCCGGCGTATTCGGATCGGATGCCCCTGGTAATCCAGTTCTCCGATTTGTTCAGGACATGCCACTGGTAGCCCTGGATAGCGGCGATCGGAGAACTGAAAACTGAAGACTGAAGACTGAAGTTTTGTCTTGAGTCTTTAGTATTTATTTTTAAGTCAAGACTTCCCGCGCTTGCCTGGAAGTACTTCAGGAACAATTCCAGCGTATCCGGGTACGGGACAAAGTCCGCATCAAACACCACCACAAACTCTGTTCGGGGGTCACTGACCCGGAGCGCCTCGCGGAGGGCCCCTCCCTTGAAGCCTTCCCGATCTGCACGGTGGATCAGGGTGAATGAAGGAGTATCAGGGGTGGAAGGGGTAACGTGAAGAATTTCCTCCCCCTGATCTCCCTTGATCTCCCTTGCTTCCCCTTGATATCCCTTCAGGAATCGTTCCACGATTCCTGTTGTCTCATCCGTGCTGTCATCGGCGACCACAACCTCGTAGTTTGGATAGTCAAAGGACGTACAGGCTTTAAGGAGTCTCTCTACCACCTTGGATTCGTTGAAAAGAGGCAGATGGACGGAGATGAAGGGATACCGCTCAAGCTTGACCTGGGATACATCAGGCGTAAGCCCAGTTTGACTGGGTTCCAGTCCCCCTCCCGAAGAGCTCGATCCCGGATCGGGCATTGACGATCCGGGATCGTTATGGATCCCGAACACCCTCCCCAACCAGCCGATCTTTGAACTGAAAACTGACGACTGACGACTGAAGTCTTGTTTTGAGTCTTGTGTGCTAAGTCTTGAGCCTTGAGTTAAGTCTTGAGCTTCCCTGGAGAAGCTCAAGACTACTGCCAACGTGATGTAGTACTTCAAACTATATAAAAAGAATACACTCCCCATCGAAAGCGCGATCGAGGCAAACACCCATCCGAGAAGTTGGACAGGACTGGTTGCGGATCCAAGAAACCTACCCCATGCAAAGCTCCCTGACAGAACAAGAGCGGAAAGTACAAAGAAAGGAAGAGATCGCCGCAGCAAGGAAAAAAGAGATCGTACCCCTCCGACTAGCCCGCCGAAGCCTTGCCGTGCGTCGCCAAAGGCTCTGCCGGCGGCGCGGCGAAGGCGGGAGCCAAAATCAAAGGGGGGCGGCCCGATCGGCGCGCCGGTGACAAGAAATTCTACGATCGCAAGCCTCAGGTAATTCAACCATGCGGTCAATGGGTAAACAGGCAAACGGGCCGCGCGAATCTGCCTGGAGTACGCCAGTCGCCTTTCAATAGTAGATAACCCGCTTCGCTCAAGAACCCGCTGCACTCCATGGTTTCCTACGAATCCCAGTCGCTTCGCAATCTTCCCCGCGGAATACTCGGGGTAAGCCGCCACAAAGTCAAGCACCACCCGCTCTTTCTCCTTGCGCAAACCCCGGGGATGCTGTGATGCAGAAGGGTTACGGTCCTCCAAAGCAACAAGCAGTCTCTCATTCCGAGTGATTGCGTCCAGATACCGCCGCTTCCATTTCACCAATGTCTTTCGGGAAACGTGGAATTCCCGGGCCACCTCCCCGCTCTTCCGCTTCGAAAGAACCACTTCCTCAACCATCCGTTTTCTCGCCGAAGCGTGTAAGCGCAACCACGCGGGAAGCCCGGGCTGAACTTTCGCAGGGATTCGATACGAAGATGCAAATGCCTCCCGTTCGATCCGCAACTGAAGCCCCTGATGCTTCAGGAACAACCACACACTCCGAGGGCTCATTTGAATTCGTTGTTCACCAAGAGCCCATGAGATCTTATCCGGCCCAAACTCAGGATGGGAAATGATGATGGGAAGGAGCCTGTTGCTTGCGGGCTCACTCCGGCTGACGCGTTTGGCAGCCGATTCCTCCGGAGTACGCCTGATTTCCGGCCCGTACCGATGAAGCCAAGCGTAGATGGTCTTTCTTGAAACTCCCAGGCGTCTTGAAGCCTCGGCTTTGGTTACTCGTCCTCGAAGAACGTGTTTGAGGAGGAATCGTACTCTATACGAGAGATTTAGCATGGGCAGCTAAATCCATTGTTACCTTTCATGGGTATTGTGTCAAGTAGAAAAACGTTTGTTGCGATAGATCAGTCTATAATCGTTCAAAAAAATAATAGCTAAGCAAAAAGTATGTAGTTCTGTCAATTTTCAGGATTGAAAGTGTAACCGGAAGACAGAAACTCACGCAGGTACGGACAAGAGTTAAGGATTATTGCTTTCCAGAGGTAAAAAGGAATTATAAGATAAGAGCCGGAAGAACAGCACCAAATGCCTCTTAAACGGTACCCGAAGTCGTTTCTGACAACTTTATAGCTACCCAAGGCAGAGATTAGCCTTAAAAAAGGATACAGAAGGCCGACCTTGAGGTAAAAAGAACTATAATTTCAAACAGGAATAAGCGACCGGCATTCCATCGGCCACCCTTCCTTCACTCCTTATGGGATTTAAAGAACGGATATAACATAAACTGATTGATATAGTAACATTATAACAGCTTAAAAAAGATCATGTAATGCTATAGTAAAAAAGAGATTAGAAGAGAATATAAATATGTAGTAAAGTGGATAATGATATGTGATATAAGGTGTTATAGAAGAGGTAGGAATAAAACGTAATAATTGTTAATAAAAAACGCAAATATCCTATTGACACCAATCATATCAACTTTTATACTGAAAGCATACAGGGTTTGCTCTATGAACACGCAAAATCCCATCATTTCAATCAGTGTCGCAGCCAAACTACTAAAATTGCACCCAAGAACGCTTATGCTTTATGAAAAAACAGGGCTTCTTGCCCCCTACCGAACTCAAACCAGCCGACGCCTCTATTCAAAAGATGATCTGGCAATTCTTCACTTCATCAAATTCCTCACCCAGGAGAAACGAATAAGCCTGCAAGGGGTCCTCTACCTTCTCAAAGCCATACACCTCGCGGAGGGACGTAACCTCGAACTGCAAAGACTTCTTTTCCCGGAGTACAAAAAAAAGACTCTCGTTTGAGCAATCCTCTTCGCTTCAAATATCTCATCTTCACATGCAACTCTCTGATGTAAATCTTCAAGGAATGCTCAAACTAAACACGACTTCTTATTGTCGAAATATTATCACTCACTGCTGTAATCTGCGAAGATTTATCGGAGACCCAGAGTAATATCTACGAATCTAGTCTAGTAGTCACCATAAGTTTAGATATAAGGACATCAGTATTTTCATGCTATCAGTTTTCATTCAACAAGTAATGCTAACAATAGACATCAATCTATCTAAATAAACATAGCCCTAATTGAGATAAACGGGAATCGTTGCACTACGAATATTACGGAAGACAGTGAAAAAAGAACCTGAGAAAATGCAAATAAAGGAGAAAATAAGAACCTATAAAAGATAATTGATATTTCCTAAGCACTCCTAAAAAGCGCTGCGGTCGAGCTCACTTTCACGCCCACCCAGCCGTTCAATGAAAAGCGAAACACGCTGCGAAAATTGCGGTCGGAAAAGAACGAATAACAGCGCCACTACACTCACCACAATTCCCGAAATCACATCCAACCACGGTTCATAGCGAAGTTTGATCGTCAGTATCCCCGATCGTACGGGCCGAAGCACAATCATCCCCATTGGATCCCGCACAAGCGAAACGGGCATAGAGGTCTCACCAACGCGCCAGAACGGCGAGGAAGCAACCGCCAATCGAACGCCCTGACCCTCGTTGACTTGCGCCGCAATATCCACTTCCCGCTCCCCCGTAAATCGGACCACAGCCGGCTCTCCGAGTTTCTCAACATACCCCAAAAGACCCGACGCATCATCGCCCTTTTCAGGAGGTAAAACGGACAAAATCCCCAAATCAGCCACCTCCGCCAGCCCCCGTTTTTGTCTCCGGTAAATCATATCTCCCGCACGCTCCCAAACCTTCTCCCACCCCTCCATGCCGTCAAACTTCGAAGGATACCGGAAATCGTGGTAAACCTCCAAAGATTCCTCCCCATGTACCACCAGATACGAAACGCCCAAGACTTTAAGCCACAGATCGGCAAGTTCCGCATCTCTCCCCTCTCGGATTTGATACGATCCATGCGGCCACCACGGATTAAGCGATCCCTGTTCTCCTCCTCCCCGAACCTGCGCCACATCAAACCAGCTGTTAAGCCAGAACGCCGAACTTCCCGAAACATACGCCCGAAGAGAGCAATTGCCGACTTCCCTGCAGTCATCATCCATGAACCGGGACAACGCTTCTCCCACCCGGTATTCCGCAGTCTCAGGAAAAGCCACCCCCTCAGAAATCATGATTCCCCTCTTGAAAAAAAACGGCAATCCGAGGACAAGCATCCCCGCAAACACCCAAAGTCGCAGTGTACGCCCCATATTTCTGTCCCAAATGAGCCCGGTGAGGGACATCCCCACCGCAAGGTCCAAAGACCGTCCGAACCGGCTGTAGTCCTGCCAAAAATCCGGATCGGCAGTAAAAGCTGCCACGGTCAAACTGCCGTATACGAGAAGCCCCATTATCCCGATCACAGTGAGAGGCGAAGCCGTTCGGAACCACTTCCGCGCCGCAACCACCCCGAGGATCGCAGGAATAACCACGAAAAACTGTCTGAAAAGCCCAGCCACAACCACCGCAAACGGTCGACCGCCCAGGGACGGCGCACGGAGAACCGTGAAGAAGAAGCCCGGGGTAAACCAAAGACTCGTCATCAAAACCCCAAGCAGAGTAACCACCAGAAGTCGCGCGAATAACTTCACAAGACCCCCCGAAGCGATTGTCGGCCGAACCACAGCCGCCAGCAGAAGCACCAGAATCCAAAGGAAAAAGGAAATCAGGCTCAACGAATCCACCAGAATCATCGCTCCAACCGCCAAAGCCAGCCACCTCGCCTTCCCGACCTCCCATTTCTTGGCCAGCATGAGGCAGAGAAGCAATGCCATCATGACGAACACAAAACCGATCACACCCTGCCCCTCGCCAAGGTAAAATGCCGAGAACATCAGAAAGGACGGAAATCCGAGAGGACGAAGCACACCAAATATCTGGGGAAATAAAACCAATACAGAAGGTATCAATATGGTAAAAAATGTAACAAAAATGGCGGGTATTGTCGCGTCAACGGATGACGCATTCAAGCGAGCCTTCTTCTGATCGCCGGACATAAAGGAAAGCTCTCTCACCAAGAACAGGCTGACCGCGTAAACAGCCCCCACCACCCCCACCACTCCAGACGCCACCATCCCTCGCCACACGCGAAATAACGATCCGGGATCGTTATAAGGAAAAAGAGACAAAATCCAAGGCAAAACAGGCGACCCGATGTGCTGCCCGGGGATTCCCAAAAACCAATACCGGTTCCAACTCCAACCACCCAAACCCTGCCCCAAAAACCGCGCTTTCGCAAGCACAAACCCATCCGCCGCCCCCATCCACGCCGGACTACGCACACCCAATGCCGGGAAAACCCATAGGAAAGAAACGAAAAGAATCAGAAAGAGCCCAAACCAAGTCCACTTCACACCGCTATCTTAACATCAAACATCAAACTGCCAAACTGCCCCTCTAACTCAACACCCCTACTGGAACTCCTCCATTCGCTTGATTACAATAAGATAGCCTTAGACCCGCAAACAACAACCTTTACCTCAACCACGACCGTCAATGAAAATCATCAAAGAACTTTTCAAACGCCTCATTCCTCCGCTAGTCCTGGTTCTCCTACCCATCCTCCTTTTCAATAAAATTGTGCTTGGCAATGTCATGCTGGTGACTGGAGATTTTTCCGGAAGCGACCTGTTGGACCTCAACCTTCCCTTCAAAGAAACCCTCCACACCACTATTCCCAAAGGCAACCTGCCTATCTGGGAACCCAATTTGTCGCTCGGATTTCCCATCCTCGCGGAAGGACAAATCGGAGTCTTCTACCCCCCAAACGCGATCCTTTCCTTCCTCCCCTCCCATCTTGCCCTCATGGGAAGCATCATCCTTGCCTACATCCTCGCCGGTCTGTTTACCTATGGGTATGCCAAAAGCCTCAAGTTTAACCGGTTTTCTGCCTTCATTACGGCAATCACCTTTGCCTTCTCCGCCTTCTTCATCACCCGCGTGAAGCACGTCAACATGATCACCGTCTCTGCCTGGCTCCCCTTCCTTTTTTGGGCGACAAAAAAACTCTTTCAAAGAAAAAACCCGCTCTACGCCTTGGCAATCGGGATCGGTATTGCCCTCCAAGTTCTTGCCGGCCACCCGGAAATGACGTTCTTTATCCTCTTCGTCTTTCTCATCTACGCTGTCTATGAATTCCTCTTTGCGGTAAAGATAAGCGGGCTCTCCCCAACCCTGCCTCTGGCCGCTATCAGTCTCTTGATAATAATAACCACATCACTCGGACTTTCTGCCGTTCAAATTCTACCTTCACTGGAGTTCACCGGCCTTTCGGAGCGCACCGAATTTACCGAACAGACCGCCACTGCCTATCCCTACAATCCGAAAAACCTCGTCACCCTCATCTCTCCGTACTACTTCGGAAACCCAGCCTCAGGTTCTTATTCACAAGACATTCGGATCATGGGAATTTTTTGGGAAAACGCCTCGTACGCCGGTCTCCTCCCGATCATCCTTGCGTTTTGGGTAATCGTAACCACGGTGAAGAGAAAATCCCGCAATTCCGCCCTCCTCTTCTTTATCGGGCTGGCCGCCGTTTCCCTGCTACTGATGATGGGAAGAAATACCCCGCTCTTCGGAACCCTCTGGAACCTTGTCCCCGGCTTCCAGCTCTTCCGCTTTCCCAACCGTTTCAACCTCTTTCTCATCTTTTCAATCGCCGTTCTTGCCGGTTCCGGTGCCAACGACCTCATAAAAAGACTCAAATCCATCCGGGTTAAGCCCCAAGGGAAAACTACCGAAAGTTTCCGCTTTTCCTGGCCCTTGAAAACTCTTCCTACAGAGCTTCTGATCGCGGGCTTGATTGTACTTGACCAATTCGTGTTCGCCTCATCATATTTCGGCTATCTTCCCCTGGACAAACTCAATAATCAGCCGGAGATCGCCGCGCGTTTACGCAAGGACGATGGGATTTTCAGAATGTACAGCCTCACCCAATACGGCCAAAGCCCGTACGCACTAGGCTGGAAGAATAACGAGAACACCATCGTGCCGATCCGCGAAGCACTCCCTCCTAATACCAACCTTATCTATAACCTCGCATCGTTCTCTGACCGGTCTTGGTTTGAAGGGGGCTTGGGTACCAAAAGACGAAACCGCCTTGAAAACTTCCTGCTTCGGGAAAATCAGAATGCGGCCTTAATCGGAAAGCTGTTGGGAATGTTCAATGTCAAGTACATCATCAGCTTCGCCGACTGGATGGGAATCGAAATCCAACCGATTGAGGAGTATGGCTTGGGGGATCAGTACGCCACAACGCTCAAACTCTTCGAAAACCTGCAAGTGATGTCGCGGGTCTTTTACGTTCCTTCAGCCGAGGTGATCAAAGGCGAAGAAAAGGTATTTACGAAGCTCAAAGACCTCGAGTTCAATCCGACGACGAGCGTCATCCTTGAGGAAGACCCGCGTGAACTTCCCCCCGCCTTCTTCGGCGCGCTCGACGAATTCCAGGCTCGGAATCCCGTCGTCATAAAAAGCATGTCAGACACCGAGGTCGTCATCGAGTCAGCCATCACCAGCCACGGTTTCCTCGTCCTTTCAGATCTTTACTATCCCGGTTGGAAAGCCACGGTGGACGGCAAAGAAGTGAAAATCTTCAGGGCAAACTACCTCGTCCGCGCCCTCGAGCTTGACCCCGGCACCCACATCATCCGCTTCTTCTACGACCCCCTCTCCTTCAAGCTAGGAGCAACAATCTCCGCCGCCACGTTGGTAATAATCCTGATCACCGTTTTGCTTGCAGGCCTCCTTTTTCTCATAAGGAAAAAAAGGCGCTAGTCTCCTCCCTCTACCTTGCCTAAGCTCCCCCCCTTCCGCTTCCCCCTTGTCCCAGCCATCACCAACACCACTGTTCCAATCGCCATAGCGACCGCTGTGCCAACGGTTACCCACAGTCCCCACCGGAAGCTTGTGGGCTCGTACCGAAAAACCACGTCATGTTCTCCCTCCGAAAGTCTGACAGCCCGAAACAGATAGTCAGCCCGAAAAATCCTCTCCTCCCTTCCATCTACGTACGCCCTCCAACCGGGGTAGTAGGTATCCGTCAGCACCAGCATTGCCGGCCTCCCGATTCGGACCGTCATCGCAATCTCCCTGCCTGCTTTCCTCCGTTCGATCTCCCCGATGGCATCCCCTTCTTCCATCCCACGATCAGCATCCGACTCAAGCGGAATTGCTTCCCCTTCAAGCAAAACCGTTTCAATGGGATCGAAATCTTGAGACAGAAGCTCCGAAAGAACCTGCGCACCATCGGCAAATGCTCGCGACCGGTAAACCAGAAAGGCATTCGGCAACACCTCGCGGTTTGCATAGACCCGAAACACCGGTGATATTTCCTTTGCCGTCGTCCCAACCAGGTCCAAAGCCTCCTCATCGATCGCAAACGGAGACACAAGATACTTCACTCCCAACAGGTTAAGGAGCCGTACCCTAGTTGCATCAAACTTCTTTGGCTCCCCCTCTCCGTACAGGATACTGGCGAGAAGATCATCAAGTTCACTCGTCCGCTGTAGCCGAAACGCCATCACCCCGCTTGCCTGATTAAGGCCGTAATAAAGATTTGTCTTAGGCATCACCCAGTTTAATAGATGCCGGTATGAACCTAAATCACCCGACCATCCCCGCTCTTTTTTCCGGGCCTGAAAGTACACGTTCTCCTCATTCTCCTGCATGAGCCCCACATTGAGTATCCTGAAAAATGAAGCGTCTTGTTTGAGGATCTTGACCGTCTCGGGTTCTTTGAGCCACTCCCGTGCCGCATACGTGCGGTTAAAGGAAAATCCGTAGTGAAACAGGTCCGCCACCGTCACGGACAGGAATATCGCGGTAATGATTCTCCGCTTTCCCGAAAATTTCTCAAGAAGGTTATCCAACCCAAAACCGGAAAGAACCGCAAAAGAGAACGTCGTAAAATACAGGAAGCGCGCCGGAATCCGGAAAAAATGAAACGGAGGCAACAAAAGAAAACCCTTGAGCGGTCCCACTCCTCCGGCTGCCAAAATCAGAGACATGATAAGTAAGAAATAGAAGAACACCTGATGGCTGTTCCTTACCTTACTAAGCGAGACGAAAGCCAGGAAAAGCGCGGCAATCCCCACATAGACGATATTTTCCCAATAGATTCCCTTGGCCTCAAACGGCGGGTTATGCGTGAATGTAACGGAAGTCCCGTAGTAATTCGGCCACACAAAAGTGACGAGCTCTTGTAAATGAAACGGGTGCTCGTTGATCGCCTCAGGTCTCAATCCCGCTGCACGCTCTGACTGCGAAACGTACTCAAGGGTAGGCAAAATCTGAACAGCCGAAAGTCCCATTGCTAATATCAGCGCCAGTGGAAATGCCGCAATCGGAAACACCGACGGCTTCTGCTTCATTCCAGAAAACCAGGTTCGAAAGACGACATAGACGAGGCAAACGAAAACGCTGTACAGGAAAAACTGCGCCTGCCCGGCCAGCAACTGGAAGCTAAACACCACTCCCAGAGCAATAACGTACTTCGGATCGGCTTTGCGTACCAATTTCTCGATGAGAATTAGCTCAAGAGGGAACCAAACCATGCTGTCAATCGAGATAATCTGCGCAATATGGGTAACGAGATACCCCGAAAAGGTGAAGGCCAGGGCCGACAGCATCGAGCCGCTTCGGGATAATCCCACCATCCTGCAGTAAAAATAGGTGGCAAGTCCCGCCAGAAGAAAGCCGAAGGCAAGGTCAACGTGGAACGCCAAAATCGGAGGCAGGAGCCAGTAGAGGAGAAGGTTCACCGGATAAAGCGCCGCAATGGTCGTCTCCGCAAGTAGTGGATAGCCGCCATAGAGCGAATCGGTCCAGAGCGGAAGATGTCCCGCTTTGAGTTGCTCGGAGAGGTACCACCGCAGCGGCAACCCCCCAGTCGTAATCTCCCCGACTCCCAGATTCGGCGTCACATACAACTCTCCCAGAAAAAGCGTTCGTGCAAAGAACACGCCGACTAATAAAAGGAGGATAACAATCGGCCAAAAGTCTTTGAGGATACCTAGAAGCTTCTTCATCGTATTATCGTGCAAAGAGCCGAATAAACGCCAGTTTCCCGAGAAAATAACCAACTGATTTCGCCTGAACAAACAGGCTTTCAAATCTATTCATCGGGTGCCGTTCGGCGTACTCAGCCTGGAGCAATTGGTGCTCGGAGATCGATCGCTTGAGAAGTTTCGTCGTCCCGGCTGACTTGTGAATGCGGAAAGAAAAAAGAGTTTTGTCAATGGAATACCCGTCACCATGCTCAAGAAGCTGGATCCAAAAATCCAAATCCGCCATATGCCGAAACTTCTCCACCCTGAAGTGTAAACGTCCGGCCTCTACAACGCTCATTCGAAACATCGTCCCGCTCGGCTCTCCGATGGGATTGCGGGCACTCGAAAGAATAGTCCTCACTAGCCTTCTTCCCTGAATTCTCTGACTTCGATTAGAAAATCTTCTCGTAACAAGCCTCCTCCCCACAGAGTCAACCACCTCGCTTGAACCAAATACCAGGGAAACCCCCGGAAACCGCTCCAAAACCGCCACTTGCTCCTCAAGGCATTTCGGCGCCAACACATCATCCGCACAAAGTATCTTTATATAAGGTGTATTTGAAAGGGCAAGACAACGGTTCAAGTTCTGATACAATCCCAGGTTCTCCCGATTCCGATGGATGGCTACCCGAGGATCAGCATAGCGCTTCAGGGCCTTAAGCGTCCCATCGGTCGAGCCGTCATCAACCACCAGAATTACGAAATCCCGATAGTCCTGCCGAAACACGCTCTCAATCGCCTCCCCGATATAGCGCTCTTCATTAAAACAGGGGATACAGACGGTAAGCTTCGCGGTATGTCCCATCGCCGCCATCGTATCACATAGCGTTCAAGTTATGTCTCCATCCCTATCAACTGCTGTTCGATTATGCTATACAACGCACAGAGGGTATGCTTGATCTCGTTCTCTATGTACTCGAGAAGTTCTTCCGAAACCTCGCAGACTTCCTTCACGGAATCCGTCTGTTACAGAGGAAACCGCCGGAGAAGTTTTCGAAGCCGTTGCGCCTGGATCTGGGTATCGGCCTGTCAAAACCACCGGGATTCGTCGGCATCGACATCGCACTGTTACCGAGGGTCGACCTCATTCACGATCTTGAGACAGGCCTTCCTTTCCCCGATAGTTCGGTCAGGGAAATCCGCGCCTCCCATACGCTCGAGCACTTACCCCACAGGACGATTCCCACCCTACTGAGGGAGTGTTTCCGGGTATTGGAGCCCGGTGGGAAGATAACGATCAAGGTCCCCGATCTTGAAAAGGTGATGAGAAGCTTTCTCAAGCTCAATGAGGAGAAGCGTTGGAAAGAAGCCTGGGAATGGATCTTCGGAAGTCAATCACGCAAAGGTCAATTCCACAAAACCGGCTTTACCAAACCAAGGCTCCGCAGACTCCTCAACGAATCAGGCTTTGCCGATATTACAATCGCAAACTACCGAACCGGAGTCAGATCGTCGCTTTCTGCCACCGCAACCAAACACTAAACGCTATGCCCTAAGCTCTAAACGCTATTTGCCATTTGCTATGAACATTCTCGTCACCCAGCACCAGACTCCTGTTTCTTCGATGACGGCAGGGATGTTATTCAACCTACTTAATCCAGAACAGATCATATGAGAATCTTAGTAACCGGTGGTGCTGGGTTCATCGGTACCAACCTCTGCCTTGCCGCCAGGAAAAAAGGCATCAAAGTCCTCGGCATCGACAATCTCTCCAAACGCTCAAGCACAAAGAATCTCCCTCTCCTCACCAAAGCCGGTGTCCGCTTCATCCGCGCTGATCTCAGAAAACCCCTTCAATCGCTTGGAAACGTTGACACCATCATTCACCTCGCCGCCCACTGCTCAACTCCGCGAAGTTTCCGAAAACCCGTGTCCGATTTTCTCGACAATGCCCTAGGAACACTAAATGTGCTCGAATATGCCAGAAAGCGTGGAAAAATTCCGGTGATCTATGCCTCAACAATCAAGGTCTATTCGGACACCGTAAACCGCCTCCCGATAAAAGCTACCCGCACCAGATACACCCTGCTGAAAGAAAAAACCATCGACGAACGGTTCCCGATCGAACCCGGCAGCCATTCTCCGTATGGCTGTTCAAAGTACGCCGGCGATCTCTATTGCCAAGAGTACTGGCAAAGCTTTGGCGTGCCGACGGTCGTGAATCGACTCTCAACGGTCTTCGGCCCGCACCAACACGGCAGCGAAGAAGCCGGTTGGATCTTCCATTTCGTCAATTCCAAAAAGCAAAGTCAGCCGGTCACCGTCTTCGGCACCGGCAAACAGGTCCGCGATGCCCTCTGGGTTGACGATCTCACTGGACTACTCCTCAAACAAATAGACAAGATTGAAAAAGTCAAAGGCAACGTCTACAATGTCGGCGGCGGGAACAAAAATTCCCTCTCGCTTCTTGAGCTCATCGACAGACTCAACAGGAAAGGCGGCAAACCGCTGGCGGTGAAATTTGACAAGACAAGACGTTCGGATCTGAAAGTGTTTATCTGCAACCTGTCAAAAATCAAACGGGATCTCCGGTGGCAACCAACCACCGATGTCTGGACAGGCATTGACACGCTCTATCAAGAGCTACCATGAATAATACAGATATTCACGGTGAGGACAGCCAATTTTCGCAAGCTGCGATGGCCAGGCTATAAGCCTGGTTAAACAGGCACGTCTACAGAGAACTTGCACCGAAACCTTCAGCAGCCAAGAAAATTGTTGCTGCCCGAACCGCGGGGACTAAAATTGAACCTTATGAAAATTCTCGTCACCGGCGGCAACGGCTTCATCGGTTCCCATGTCGTCGATAACCTCCTTCTTAAAAACCATGAGGTAACGGTTTTCGACCGCTTTAAGAAAGTTCCCCCGCGTTGGAAAAACGTGAACCAGTACACCGCCGATATCAAAGACGCCGAAAGCCTTTTCGACGCCGTCGCGAAGCACGATTGCGTCATCCACCTTGCCGGCCTCCTCGGAACCGCAGAGTCCGTTTCGACCCCGAAGGAATCGGTCGACGTCAACATCGTCGGCGCTTTAAACGTCTATAACGCCGTCAAACGCTACAAAAAACCGGCCGTAACCATCACCGTCGGCAACTACACCTGGAACAACACCTACGCCATCACCAAATACACCGCCGAGCGCTTCGCCCTGATGTACAACCGGGAGTTCGATACCAAAATCGCCATCGTGAGAGGCTTAAACGTCTACGGACAGCGCCAAAAACATGCTCCGGTGAAAAAAGTCATCCCCAACTTCATCCTCAACGCGTTGAAGAACAAACCCATAGCCATCTACGGCGACGGCGAACAACTCTTGGACCTCATCTACGTCAAAGACACGGCTGAAATCATCGTCCGGGCCCTCCTGGTCAATCACAACCTCTACAATACGGTCGTTGAAGCCGGAAGCGGTGAAACGGTCTCGGTCAACGAACTCGCCGGACTTATCATTAAGCTCGCAAACAGTAAAAGCCAGGTACAGCACCTTCCCATGCGCTCCGGAGAACCTCTGCGCAGCATCACCCTCGGCGATCCCTCAACCCTCCAGCCCCTCGCCTTCCGCACCCAGGATTTCACCCCCTTGGAAAAAGGGCTGAAGCGTACGATCGCTTGGTACAAGAAGGAATACCTCCCCCGCCTTGATTCCGAAACCCCAAGCATCCAAACAAGACGACCGAAAACCAAGCGAAGCTCAGCAAGAAAACGAAGTTAAGCCTGCAGCCCACACTCTCCTCACGATCTCTTCCGTTTTTCCTGAGCTTTCTTCCGAAGACGGCCTGAAGCGGCCCGCCAAAGCCCGAACAACATAACGGCAGCAAAGACAACCAAGGATCCGGCGCTGACCGCAACGCCCCGAAAGAAATCCCTCGGCACATAGCGAAATTCGATGGTATTTTCCCCAGGGGGAACGACCACCGCCCGCTGATCGACATTCGCGGGCAGAATCTCCGTCTCAACACCGTTAATTGTCGCCTCCCACGCCGGATAAAAACTATCAGCCACCACCAGCAAGGCTTTCTTGTCCGTGTTCGTCCGAAGCACCAGTCGTTGATCCAAATCTTCAAGAACTTTTATTTCTGCTCGAGACAATTCCTCAAACGACTCTCCGGGATCTGACTCAAGAATCACCGATGTTGCTAACGGATAACCAGCTTCAATCGCCGCAACCGCCCCGTCAATACCATCAACCACCGTATAGTCGGAAACAAACCGAAACCGCTCCAAGCGCCCCGCATTTCGATAGACAGACAGAGTCGGTAAATCATCATTCGGCGGACGGATGGTACGGGTAAGCTCCAAGTTCTCAAAATTTTCACCCACATTAGACGGAGTAATCACCCATTCCGTAGAAGTTGCCGAGATAAGCTCCTGTCTCAACTCGCCCGCAGCTTCCTGCCGCCGGGTCGCCAAACCCGCCAGCGGCCGGGTGTTGAAGCGATCAAACACCATGCTCAGATTCCCGTCCAAGGCATTTTTAAAATAAAGAAACGGGACCGCATCCTGCCAACCGTTTGTGAGGTACGCTTTCTTCCAGAATGTAAGATAGGAAAGATCCGTAAAGATCCGTTGTCCCGCCGGTACCTCATAGGCCGATTCCGGTTGTTTCAGGGCTTCAGTAACCGGAACCAGGGAGTGATACGGGAAGACAAACCGCCCTACATCAACGACGGTAAGGCCCATCACCATCCACGGAAAAACTCCCACGGACACACTCTGCTTGTTGCGAAGCCTGTCCGTGATCCGGTCCAATCCCGCTCCTGCCAAAGCCGTCACCGCAAAGGTGGTAAGCAGGAGATACCGGGCGCTTCCCCGAAAGTTATTAAATACCGGTAGTGTATGCACGAAATAGAGCGGAGAACTTTCCCCCAATGCCAGAAGCAGCGAAACGACCCCCAGGACAATCATCCCCCACTCCCAGGGTTTTCTGTTCCGTTTTACCAAGGCAACGACGAGGAAAATAAGCGGCAGGATGCCGATATAGGCGGTATTTTCCCAGAATAGCCCCAATGTTGGGTCTGCCGAGTACGTCGCGTTCCTCGGAGTTCCGTAGTGCTCTGGGAAAACAAACGTCACGAGATTCCGTACGGAAAAGGGGAAAACAAATATATCTTCTGAGGTCAACCCCGCATTCCTCGTGCTTAACTTCCGAAACTCCCAAGTTTCCAGGATCTGCGGCGCCGCCAGGGCAAACCCCAAAACCAATGCCGCCACCACCCAGAAGATCCGTAGCCGACTCCCCTCCTTACGCCTTTCGAAAAGGTGAATCCAAAAAAACAGGACAAAACCCACGAGCGTCACAACCACCCACTGGAGGTGCCCGGCAGCAATTTGTTGCCAGAGTACAAATGAAAACACGATGAACCGCCATCGTGTCGGTTTCTCCCACAAATACTCTCCGGCTAAAAACACCCAGGGCAGAAGCAAGGCTGTCTGCAAAGGTGCCATATGGATGATCCGCGCCACGAAATATCCCCCAAAACTGAAAGAAAATCCCGAAAACAAACTCGCAACTGTGGAAAGACCCACTTTTCTGAAGAAGAGATAACTTCCCAAAAACCCAAGGAAAAACGCCAACACGAAAGTGAGATTCCACGCCAGCCAGGCCGGAAGCAGTGAGTAGAGGGCGAGGTTCGGAAGGAAAAACGTCCCTACCTGTCCATTGGCTTGGACCGGAAACCCGGTCCCCATTCCTTTTGCCCAGAAGGGAATCTCGCCGCGTTTGAGTGACTCACCGAGAAAATGCCTGATGGGGTAATAGACGTTCCAGATATCCGATCCGATGATCTCAACCGTGTAGATCACCTTGGGTTCTGGAAAAAACAGCCGCCAAAAAAATGCGGCCACAATCACCAAAATCACAACTACCGGAACAAGCTTTCTCTTCACCATTTTTTTATCTCAAATTCATCGACTCTTTTATTCTCAATTCTTAAATCTTCTCCCCCCTAAACCCTATACCCTAAACCCTAGACCCTAGACCCTCTCCCCCTATTCGTCCTTCTCCATACTCCTCACTCCTTACTCCCATGACGTACTCCGCAACCGCTTCCTTCGCCGTCCGCCTGGGTTTCCACCCGTAACCGCAAAGCTTGTTTATATCCGATAACATCTCTCTGGGATCAGCAGCACTCGCTTTACCCCCGGCAATCTTAATCACCGATCTCCCTCCCGTTGCCTGTTTCACCCATCCGGCAAGCGTCAAAAGGCGGACCCGCCGCTGTCCCCCGACATTGAAAATGCCTTCCGGGAGACGCTCAGCGGCCAAGACATTGGCCGCTGCGACATCGTCAACATGAACATAGTCCCGCCGCTGCATGCCGTCCCGGTTAACGCGAATTGGCTTCCCCGCGAAACCGGCCCGTACCCATTGGGCGAGCGGCCCGGACATCCCACTCTCTTCCCTGATCCCGGCTCCCAACACGGTCGAGCAGCGGAGGATCACAACCGGAATTCCCATCCGCTTCCCCACCTCTCTCGCCGCCCGCTCTGCGAAAAACTTACTCTTCCCATAAATGGTCGTCGGGCTGGGCGTCTGGTCCTCGGAGAACGGCGGCTGTAAACCCAGGTAAACTGCCTGCGACGATCCAAGCACCACCTTGGCAGGCAGCCGACCGGTCTTCACAGCCGTGACAAACAGATTTTCCGTCCCTTGTGTATTAACCGCAAAATCCGCCTCCGTCTCGGTCCGGATCCCTGCCAAATGTACCACTACCTCTCCTCCGGAAATATTCGCTTCCCAATCGGATCGGGAACGCACGTCACCGGCAAAGTCCCTAACTGAGTATCCGCCGGTCCGCAATGCCTCTTCAGTATGCAAGCCGATAAAGCCATGTGCGCCGGTCAGTAAAACCGAAATGTTCTTTTTCATTTCAAAACCCGGATGCCGCAATAATTTTCGGCAAGATCTCTCCCGCTTTCCCGCGGAAAAAGATGTCCCCCTTTTGCAGGTAATCCATGTTCCGCGAGTGCGGCGCAACGCCGAACACGGGATTAATAGCCACGATCGAAAGCCCTTTCCTCCTTGCCTGTTTGACCACTTCCCGCCGGTCAACTGAGACCCCGATAACGAGAAGTGAACGCACCTTTGAGCCGAATGTCACCGGAAACCGGTCGGGGAAAATACTTAAGCGGGTTTGAGTATAAGGGATGCCAACCTTCATCAGGATATCATCCACGTTATCAGTCAGGATCTGAACCACCGCCCCCCGCCGATAAAGATCCGCAAGGACGCGGTGCGAATCGGACGGACGGGCTTTAATCGCCTGCGTTGTAAAGTCACCAAACTCCCGAAACGCACTTCCGACATCCCGGACGAGCTTCCCGGGCAACGGATCGCGATCTCCAAAGATGAGTTCTCCCCGTTTCGGATCGTCAACCGAAAACACCTCATGGATTGCACCCAAGAAAGGCAGCCCGGATTCCGCGGAGAGGCCGGAACCGCAGTACACGGCAAACGGAGTCAAACATCTCAAGTCATAGTCGTGGGATTCCGAAACGAGCTTTGGCGGATCAATCTTTAAGCGGGGTTTCCCCAGCAGCCTGCGTGCCACGGTTCGCAGGTCGTATCCGGTCGACCTCCCAATCTCAATCCGCAACCGACGATACCCCGGGTGCCGGAGGTCCCCGAAAGACCGAACCTTCATCGGATACCCTCCTAAGTTGCGACTCCCCCCGACCTGATCGTGTAAAGCTGAAATCTGGTCGCGTATAGCCCGACTCTCCAGGAAAAAGTAAGCCCGCCTGATGAACAGTTCATCGTTTCGCAGTCCGAAATCAGCGGAAAAATACACCGTCCGTGATTCCGGATATCGCACCCTTCCCACAACTTTGTCCCGCTTCCATCCCCACAAGACCAGCGGCTTGCCTTCGCACGCAAGCTTTCGTGAGATCGCCCGAAAGAACGCTTGCTCGCCGCGGGTTAACTTCCACGTTTTCTCCAGTTGCTTCATGATCCCACCTCGACCTATTTAAGAGTTTGATGCCGAAAAATACTACGTGATCCTCCAGTGATAAGTAATCCGACAAAGCTCCCAAAATACCTCAATAGAGGAGAGAAACGAGTACGGGATTCTGGTCTGGGGATTATGCTCCCAGATAACCGGAACTTCCAAAGTCCGAGCCCCCAATCGCTTGGCTGCCAACAAGAACTCGATATCAAAAAGCGCTCCATCGGTCTGAACTTGAGCAAAGGCTCGCTGACCGATCCCCCGCGTAAATAACTTGAACCCGCATTGGGAGTCGGAAACCCCACCGAGAACAAGCAACCGAACCAACCACCGGAAGAGCTTCCCCAGTGTCCTACGCACCACCCCCTGATCGCGCCGGATCCTCGCCCCCCTAATTCTGGAACCAATCACCACATCATATCCAACCTTTGCAGTACTCCACAACTTCTCAAACTCCTCAATAGGGACCGAAAGATCACAATCGGTAAAAAGGATCCAATCACCCCGTGCTTCCCTGACCCCGCTTCTCACGGCCGCCCCTTTGCCAAGATTTGTATCATGGGTAACCAGGCGAAACTTGTTAATTAGCTTACCCGCCTGTTGAGCGATCTTGCCGGTATTGTCGGTTGATCCGTCATCAACCAGAATAATCTCATGCGAAGTACCGCGCTTCAAAAAATACGAATGAACCCGGGAGATCGTCTTCCCGATTCTTCTTTCCTCATTGTAGGCAGGGATGACGACGGACAACAAAACCATCTATTTCTTTCCGCTTCTCCCTCTGACAAGAAGGTAGCTTATCGCAACCAAGGCAACCATCAGAGTCCCAAGAGTGATCCTAAGACCCCACCGGAAACTTGCCGGCTCGTAACGAAAGGTCACACGGTGTTCTCCCGCCGGAACCTTAACCGCCCGGAACGCATAGTTTGCAAGATAGATGTTCGTTTCCTTCCCATCCACAGACGCTTTCCATCCGGGATAATACGTATCGGAGAGATACAGGAATCCATCCCCCGACGCCTGCGTCGCCACCACCACCTCCTGATCCGTGTATTTCTCAAACGCCGCATTTGCGGTAAATGCTCCGTTCGTCCCTCCTAAAACTTCCTCCTCAACATAGACCTTAAGGTTCGGATCAAAATCCCCCGAAAAGAGATGCTGGCGGATCTTCGCCGGTTCCGCCCGCTCCGCCCTCGGCACCAGAAATGCCCGTGGGTACGGTTCGGCAAACTCGTAGACCAATACCGGATCCTGCCCGGTCTCAAACGGAATCTCCCTAACATGAGTAAGGAAAGTGTTCGTAACCGGTCGGGTGGTCAAAAAGTACCGCACGCCCATCAACCGATTAAGAAACACAAAGGTATCCGTAACCGTAGGAGTGTTCATATCGGCATATACAACTCCCTTGAACTGGGTTTCCAGTTCAAGTTCGTTGTAGCGGGCAAGTTTGAGTCCCCCGGCATTGGCAACCGCCACGTTCTTCGGAATTCCATAGATAAGGTTGGTAAAGTTCGGCAACAGGTTGCGTAAGTTGATGAAGATTTGCGGATCATCCCAAAGTTCAGGCTGGTCAAGGAAGATCTTGGCTGAGGCATAGAAATACTGCTGATCAATGACCCGCTCTTCGTTTCGCAACCGTTCCCGAAGGAACGCCACCACCTCAGGTTCCGAAAACCATGAATTTGCGTCAACCTCCGGGTAGAGCTTCTTGACATGATACCGAAGATCCGTAAAGCTCACCAAAGTGGCAACGATGATAATCACCCAGAGAACATAACGTGTTGCTCCCTTCCCCATGAGCCAATTGAGGAATCGCTCAAACGAAAGCGCCGCCAGCACCGCCAGCGAGAAGTTCACCACAAAGATGATCTTAAAAGGGATTCGAAAGAAGGAAAACGGCGGTAGCCGGAGAATGTACCCCGTGGTAAATTGGCTGCCGAAGGCAAACAGCATCCCGAAAAATGCCGCCACCCAAAAGAACATCGCCCGGCCACCAAGCCTGCGCACAATCGGCAGACTCGCCAGAGCCAATGCAAGCCCCAAAAGCCCCATGTAAACGTACTGCTCATCCTTCGGCCAGCCGTTATTGATAAACGCCTCCATGGTATGGCTCGGGTCAAAGGTGGCAAACGGCCCGATAAAAGTGACGAGATCCGCAATCGGGAAATTATACCGCTCAAGGATTGCGAGGTTGAGCCCCGAAGATCTGGTGGAATTCTGGGTAAATTCGAGCATGGGGAGAAATTGCCCCGCTCCGATCCCCAATCCGACCAGCCCGTAGACAGCACCATAGGAAAGGAGCTTCCCGAAGGAGGCCCTGCGCTTCACAATCCACCAGAACAGCCAATACGGGCCCAAGAAAAGCAGGGAATAAAAGGTGATCTGCGGATGTCCGCCGAGGATCGCCAGTCCCAACAGGATTCCCAAAGTAATAACGAGGGCAATCTCGTTGCTCATCCATCGCTTCTGTCCCGAGCCCGGAGGTGCAAGGAGCCATTCCAAAACATAGAGTTGTGCTAAAAAAAGATAAAAAGAAATGAGAATATCAAGATGCATGAACTCGTTTGCCGCAAATCCGCTGAAGGAGATAAGTACTGCCCCGAACAGTGAACCCGCAACAGAAAGACCGATTTTCCGAAGGTAGAGAAAACTAAAACAATAAATAAGAACGTAGCTTACTGCGATCGAGAAGGTAACAGAGGTAGTCGTCGGCAGCCATGCGGCAAGGATGGTCAAAGGATACAAGGACCCCGCCACACTTGCCAGGAACGGATACCCGCTGCTCGTCTCGGCTGACCACAGCGGGAATTCCCCCCGCTTGAGAGACTGGGAAAGAAAGGCCCGGTAAGGGTAATGCAAATCGGTAAGATCATTCGTTCCGACTGTCGGCGTGTAATTGACCGCGGGCGTTACGATATTGCCCCAGAAAAAGACAACGACCGAGAGAACTCCGATGAAAACGGCGATGGCTGTCTGTTTCATGTCTCTCTATGTGCTCTTTATTGTTATATTGCTAAATTGTTACATTGTTGAATTGTCAAATGGTTGATCTGATGAACTGCACAGCAGTATAGCCATAGAACAATATAGCCATTAAACAATCTATCGCTTGGCAAGGAGCGTATAGGTTAACCCGCATAGTGTTATGAGCAGTGTAACTGCCGAGATGATCAACCCGAGCTTCCAATACGTCGGCTCAAAACTGAAGACTACCCGATGCTCTCCCGCCGGAACCTTAATCGCCCGAAACGCATAGTTCGCCCGTAGGATTGGCATCGACGTCCCATCCACCGTTGCCGTCCATCCCGGGTAAAATGTATCTGCCAACACAAGATACCCCTCCGAAGCCGATTGTACTGCGACCTCAAGCGAGTTCTCCCGATCATCAGTGATCGACGCCGTCCCCGTTCCCGATCCCGTAGAAGGAAGTATCGCCTCCGGGACCTCCAAAACAACCTCCGTCCGCAGATCAAATGCGGGATCCATAATCGCTTCCAACGCCTCCTCTCCACCTCTGACAGCCCTGGCGGAGTCAACAAACAACACCCGCGGATACGCCCCGCTGTATTCATAGATGTACGTGGCTCTCGCTGGAACCGTAACCGTCTGCACCCCACCATCTCCGGACAAATAGGCGTAATGATCAATGGTTTTCGAAAACGGAATCGTTTTGCGAAGCGCAAGGTCCTTATCCTCAATCGGCAGATCCGCCAATAAAAATTTCACGCTCTGAAGTCCCAGCGACCGTTTAAACGTAGACGACAGTCGCAACACGCCCTCCTTTGGATCCAATATTGTTCGTTCTCCGTTCAGCAACTGCTGCCGCGGCAAAAGCAGGGCAAACCACTCCCGGTTTGAAGGTATCCTTGAGAGCAAACTGAAATCCACCGGCATGAGATTCTGAAACTCCTTTTGCAGCCCAACATCCCGAACGTACTGGTAATCCAGGTTGTTGGTCCCATGGCTATAGACACGGTAACCGGAATCGCTAAGCTCACGGCTCAAAAACTCCGCTGCCTCTGTTGAGGAAAACCACTCCTTCCCCGACGTCGAAAGATTTACTTGCCGCACGTTGTTGTAGAAGAGATCAATAAACACAAGGCCGACAGCCAAAGCGCTAAACAATTGAAGCACCTTGCTTCCGCCTTCTGCTCTCCCAATTCTCCGCGCCAGGAAACCCCGTACGTCGTCGAACCCGAAACCTGCCAGAATCGCCAGACAAAAATCAATAAAGAAAAGGATTTTAACGGGATAACGGAAAAACTTGAGGCCGGGCAATGTCTCCCAGAGAATCCCAAACAGCTGTGTCGTCCGGCCTAAACCATACACAATGGATCCGATAAGCAAAATGGCAAACACCACCACGAATCGTTTTTTTAAACCCTTCGCTATTGCCCCCAACCCAAACAGGAGCGGCAAAAGCCCGACATACCCATATAGTGCCTGGATGTTGACAGTCTGAGACACCAGCGGGTGATACCCGGGTTCACTCCGGAAAAGATCATAGGCCCGGGGGAAAACAAACAGCCGAAACGTATCCAGTGGCCATGCGGTCGCCGCTGCCGCCTCAAACCCCAATCCCTCCGCCCGCTGCGATAACTGGGTCAGCTCAAATGTCGGCAGAAGCTGAACCGCACTCATTCCCATTCCCAAAGCAATTGCGACAGCAAAAAATAATCCTGTCTTCAAAGGCAATGCCTGCTTCCGGTGCTGCCCCCGCACTTCAGGGAAAAGCACACCGATACTAACGAAGAACACCGCACTGATAAGGACGGTATAGTAGAACATCTCGATATACCCGGCGAGGATCTGGAAGACAAACACCAATGCCAGGGAAAACGAAAAGACCGCCTTCCTTGTTGTGACCAAGCGCTCAACCGCCAACAAGACCAGGGGCAAGTACGCCACCACCAAGATGATGTTGATCTGATGGATGTGAGTCAAGAAAAATCCGGAAAGGCTGTACACCAATCCAGAAATCACGGAGGCAGATTTCGACTGAGCGAGCGATATCCGACAGAACAAATAGGTGAAAATCGCGGCGAAGACAAAATGCAAGAAGAGATTGAGATTAAACGCAAGTAAAGTCGGAAGCACTCGAAACCAGAGAAGGTGAAACGGATACAGCGCTCCTATCTGGAGTTCCGCAAAAACCGGAAAGCCGTTGCCGAGTAAGGAGGTCCAAAACGGCAGCCTTCCCGAAACCAGCATCTCCCGATACCAATCCTTAAGGGGGTAATTGAAAAGCATGAGGTCGGAGTACACCACGCCCGTGTGTAAGAAAGTCTTACCGGAAAGTACGGGGAAGAAAACGGCTGTTAGTAGCCCGACCAGAACCACAACAAAAAGCAACTCAGATAAATGTTTCACTTTCATCATCTATGGTTCTCCATATAATAAACTCCCGCTTACCAACAGACAATTACTGCTGGCTTTTTAAAAGTACCCGGTTGTAATACTCCATCGCCTTTGCCTCGTTCCCCATCCGTGCGTACAGATTGGAAAGAGACAGGAAAATTTCCCGATGGTAAAATGACGGATCAATCGCAAGCATTCCTTCATATGCCTCAAGAGCACAGGTAGCCAGTTTGTCCCCCTGCCAATCCTCAATCGCGCCTCCGGTCTCCCGGACGCGGATGGCTTTCCCCTCCTGTTCCGCGCCAAGGCACCACTCCGCCAAGTTCTTCTTCGCCTGAAGCTCAAACGTCCTGGCTTGGTCGGAATATCCGCCCCTCTCAAGAGCAATCGTGTCTCCCAAAACGTTCTTCCTCTTCATGGAATGTTCTGCCCGCTCGGGACGGAGGTACCGCTTGGGATCCGAATAGGAGTAACTGAAATGGTCAAGATCAATCACGGCTTTTGGCTCCTTGACGACCTTCCACAGCGTCCCGTCAGGAATCAGGAAAAGCTCCTCAGAAACCGGAATAACATTCCTGGTAATCAAAAAGATGTCATGTTCCCCGATGTTCTTTGCGATAAATTCATCAATTGCCCCAACCGCCTCCTCATCCGAAAGCACACCGTTCTTCCCAATTGCGCGGGGCACAACCAACTCAGGATGCTCTGCTGCCAACCGCTCCCGCTTCCAGTTAAAGGTAAAGCTGTTATCCCACACCAGGACCACATCCTTTCTGAAACCCTCAACCTGCTGGAGATACAAGGGTATCGCCGACTCCTGATCACCGAGCGTAAACAGAACACTGCCAGAAGGCAGCTTCCCCAGCAGATTTTCTCCGAACTCCCGCGCCAAAACGTAGTCGTGCCGGTTCAGAAGCCGCCAGTTGACCGCCATCTGCGGCAGGAGAACCGCAAGTCCCAAAAAACTAGCCAGCCACAACTGACGTTTCCTTCCCGCAACCGCTCTCTCAATTCCCAAACCGATCAAAATACTAAACCAGACATAAAAGGGTATCAACCAATAGTTGTACTCCGTCCCCTGCTCATAAACACTCACCAGAAGGTAAAGGAAACCAGCCACTACCGCCCCAAACTCCAACACCAACCCATACTTTTCTCCCTGCTTCCGCAATCGGTTCCAACCAACCAGGCCAATGATTATTCCGACTACGAAGAATTCCTGGAAGAACAGCCGGGGAAAACTCGTAAGCTTCTGCGCATCAAAGAGTTTCAACGAATCTCTCCCCGCCAGGTAAACCTTTCCGCTGATATGCCCGACAAACGAGCCAAGAGAATCGATATTAGTCCACAGGTATTCAGGCTGTGCCGCCGAACGTATGGGTAAATAGAGGTAGGGCAAAACGGCAGCCAGAACAAACACTAGGAGAAACCTCCGCCAATCCCTCCAGCCCAATGAGGGGTATGCCCGCCGTCCCCCAACGTGTTGATACTGAAACGGCAACAGCCCGAGCCTTCCCAAAAACCAGAAAAAAGCCGGCAGGAAAACCACGGCAGACGGATGGTTGGCAAACGACAGCCCCAGTAGTAAAGACAGAAGCAGCATCCTTCGCTTCAGGCTCGCTTCGATGGTCTCAACCTCTTTCTCGGTACCATACTCGCTGATCACGCTGACTATCCCCCAAAACAGGAATGCCGTGAAGAAGCCGATCAGGCTGTACACCTCTGCGTTGATCGACTGCGCCCACAATGAATAGCTAAAGCCAAGCGTTAACCCCACCACAACCGGAACCAAGATCGCAGGCACACCATCGCCAACATTTCTCTGACTGCGATCCTGACCCTTCCCTTGGTTTTCTCTTACTCCACGAATAATCTTCTGCGCTGTCAACCCCACGAGAACCGCAGCCCCGGCCCCCCACAATCCCGAAAACGCACCCACGAGTTTTGCAAACGGTACGGATTCCCCAAGGATAGTTCCCAGAACCCTGGTCCACACCCACCCCAGTCCCACATACAGCGGAAACCCGGGCGGATAAACGATACCCAAGGCTTTGATGCCCGCCAGGAATATCCCGGAGTCCTGCCAATAGACGGTGGCAGGCGACGTCCAAACATACACCCCGTAAACGGGCAAAAAAATTGCCACCGCAGTCACCAACGATCTGATCTTCCCCGATTGACCGCCCTCTGTCTTATTCATAAATCGTAAATCCAAAATCCTCTCCCACCCTCTACCCTAAACCATAGACCCTCTGTCTGCTATTCCTCCTCGCCTGATGGTGTCGCTTCCCCGCTCGGCGTTGCCTCCCCAGCACTTGCCGTTGCTTCCCGCGCTTGAGCCTCGATCGCCTTATCCTGAATATCAAGAATCATCCCTTGGGCCGCCTGTCCCAACTCAAGCTCACCCGGTGTTAGCACCGATTGGTACTTCTGGAGATAGTCGATCGCTTGAAGGTAGTCGGGCGGTTCAAGTTTATATCCGTACACCCTTGCCAAACTCGCCAAGGCTTCCTTGAAATACGGATCGATCTCGAGCACCCGCTTGTACTCCCGTATCGCGTCATCAAAAAGCTTGACTTCTTCATACATAAATCCTGCATTGAAAAAATGCCGCGCGTAGTAGAAAACCACCGTCTCTTCAAACATCGGTGTGTTGCGCCGCACCTTCTTAACCATCTCAAGATTAATCCCGTCCCAAAGCGCATCGTTTTCCGTCCGCAAGTCTTCAAGTTTGAGATCCTCTCCCTTCTTCTTGACTAAAAACAACAGGTTTTTCGGATACAGCACATACTTTTTTTCAAGCTCGGGATCGTGAACCACCAGATCCGGCCCGACGTAAACCGGCCGCCTGCCGTAGTTGGCATCCACAATCTGGGTGGCCGTGGTAAATTGCTTCCCTTCCAACGGAAAAGGGATAAAAAGGTCAGGGTACTTTCTCAGGAGTTGAGGCGTGAACCAGGGAAGGTGGAATTGTCCAGGGGTAAAGCTAACTCGGCTATCCTTCCCCGCCAGCTCAACCATCCGAAAGTAATCGACCGTCATATTGGGAACGTCACCGGAAAGTAAGATCAGCGCGTCCGGCTCGGTAGGACTATACGCTTGTCTGGCATACAACTGCGTGAAGGTATTTCCCCCGCCGTTTGCCTTGGCAAAGTTCACCAAAACCAAACCGGAAAAGAGAAGAAAAAGATACGCCTTCCCCAACCACAATCCCAAAAGGTAAGCTGTTTTCCTCACCCGAATCCCTTCGATAAGCCGGTACAATTCGTAGATACCGAAACTGATGGCCAAGGCCACGAACAGGTGAGGCAGCATTTGGAAACGCCGTACGGTCGACTGGTTGAAGCTGTCGGAAAGCGGGAAATTCGCGTACGAAAGGAAGAGGATGCCGGAAAACCCCAATCCCAAGAGCAAAAACCAAAACATCCGCCGCTCCTGCCGGAACAGGCGGTATCCGCCGTAGACAGCCAACCCAAACCCCACCACCGAGAAGTCAAGAATGAGGTTTCGAAGGTAAAACACCACCTGCTCTACCGGTGTTGCTCTCACCACGGGCGATGATCCGACCAAAAACGAGCCGAAGGTGCCGAAGTCGCGCCTGACAAGCGCCGCCAGGGCACCGCCGACCCCATCGACCTCCCCCCAGTTTAAAAGCGGTTTTCTTGCAGCAATCCATAAAAGCGAGACAAAAAACGGCAGCGTGCCCAGAAGCAAAGCTCCCAGCGTAACTCCCAGCCGCCTCCAGTCGCCGACAAACGTAAGGAGAGGCCGCCAGATAAGATACAGCACGGCGGGAAACACCAAGATGATGGTTTGGTGATGCGTCAACGCCAGCCCCCCGACAAGTGCCAAAAGGATGAATCGCCAAATCCCACCCCGACCGACCCTCTTCAACACCCCTTCTTTTGTTGTAGGCAGATTTCCTTGGCTGCCGATCGCAACCGCCAACAGAAGCAAAGAAACGGCAAAAAAGTTATTCAGGGGGAACACCTCAAACTTCGTTGCGTATTGCCAGAAGATCAGCGAAAACGCGAGAAACATGCTGGCGGAGAACGCTACCAGTCTTTTCCCGCGTTCTCCCACTTGCCCCGCGGTTCCCGCTTTGCGGGGACTTTGCGTGGCTCCCACCTTATCATTCCCGTGTGCTTCTGAATTTGCATACCCAAACAACGCCAGGACCAGAAAATAGAACGTAAAAACCGTCAGAGCTTGCAGGAATGCCGAAACCGCATTCACCCGTTCAACCGGATTCATCGTCTGCGCTGTCAGCCTGCCTGCCTCAAGGATCGGCTTTCTCATCCACTCTTGTCGTGACGACAGATACCCGAGAAGCGTATTCACCGGATAGCTCGGTTGGTGCGGAACGCCCAATACAATCGCCGCCGTCACCATCTCGGTTGAGTCTCCCGGCGCAATCGACGGATAAAGGGTAAATAAATACACCGAAAACGGCAACCCAAACGCCAGAATCGGCAAAAAGATACTAACGAGTCTTTCTATCACTTTCTTCATCTCTCATCATCTCCCCTCTATGAATTCATCCGCATTTAACCACGTACGCTTCCACTCATCAATCCACTGATAGTATCCGTACCAATCCTGCGCGCTTCGCTTGGCTCTCCTTGGCTCCCCTTGAACGCAACCGAATATATGAATCATGAATTATGAGTAATGAATAATGAATTACAAATAAGGAAACCCTTTGAACACAACCATCAGGATTAGCTTGTAGCTTTTTTAGTTTCTGATTCCCCTTTGAACGCATGCTACTCGAGAACGAAGTGAGCGAATACCACTGAAATGTCATCGACTGTCCGACGAAGGGTTGATCCCGAGGAGTTTGATGACAAAGGATGAGCGAACGAGTTCCCGAGAGACCGTTCACTGGGGTGCCCTTTCTTCCGCCGCTTTCTTTGGGCACGCAAAGAAAGCGGCAATCCATTTTGGATGAGTAAAGAAATGATCTCCAGTATTGGTGAGCAAAGAGATGACAAACCATGCTTAGCTTCAGCACAGACAACACGACTTAGGGTGCATGGGCCCGGATGACCGCCTCCTTCCTCCTCCTCTTCAGCAGTAATGGCAAGAATGGTGCCGCCCCGAACAGCAGCCAGACACGTTCCGGGATGACGATATACGCCCAGTCCACATGGAAGGGAGAGGTTCCTCCGACCGTCCACATGCCGAAGATGTGGGAAGCACCGGAGTAGTTGGAGGAGGTGGAGGAGAAATCATCATTTTGGGCCCCATTGACGGTCTGTTCTCCCGCCCACTCGGATGGATCATCACACCCGGTTGAAACGGTACAGCTGCTGTACCGGACAAGGTCCGTCCCGGCCCCGGCTTCTTCCGTCCATATGGAATACAGGACACTCGCATCAGTATCTAAAGAGAGGGAAGGATAGCTGTCATCATTATCTTCAAGATCGGCAGCCAGGATGGCCGATCCCCAGGTCGTTCCCGTCCTCCGTTTGTAGGAGACTTGGTCTGTTCCGGCGTCATCGATGAAAATGAGATGGACCAGGGAGCCGTCGGAAACCGCCGACAGGGTATCGGCAAGGTTGGCATTGACGCTATCGATAGAATCCTGGCTTCCGGGCGCCCCGACCTCGAGCCTGCTCTCCACCCCGGTATTATCATAGGAGATCGTCACTGATCCCACACTCCAGGTGAATCGCACCCGGTGCCGCCGCATGGTCAGGTTCCCCACCGTATCTGAAGGAGGGGCATTAGCTCCTCCGGTGGTGAAGGTCACGGTTTGCAATACCGTACAGTCTCCGCCGTCACAGGTCGGACCCCAGGTTTGGGAAGCGGAAGCCTTGGCAACCTGGGTGCCGTCCCATTCCGTGATATCGGTGTTGACGGTCAGGGTGGCCGCTTGGTTGGCTTTGAACTTGACGACCCAGCTGGTCGTTTGGGGGACATTCACTTCATTGATATTCAGGCTCTGCCCGCACACCCGGACCAGAGAAGTGGTGTTACTTACCCCGCATTCTCCTGCTGCAGCTCCGGTATCATTCCTATTGTCCTCAAAGCCGATGACCATCCGCTTCGTCTGGTCTCCCAAGGTCCCAGTAATCCCTCCAAGAGATGGTCTTCCCGAATAGTGGCTTCCCGTCCCCCCGCCGAAAGTATCCGCCCGGATGTCCATGACAGCGTAGGGGGAGGTATACCCCACCCCTGTTGAAGCAGCCGGCCATTGGGGAGCCCCCGTCGTCCCATCAAACTTCTGCATGAAGACATTCTTGTCAGAGGTAACGGTATTCCCGACAAAGCTCCGGTCATCCTCCCAGACCACGTACGGATTTCCCGAGTCAACCGCAATCCGAGGATATCGTTGGTTTCCCGAAAGAGCAAAGTCATGGGAGAGCATCAGCTCACCGGCAGGGTTGTAGAGCTCGGCACTTGTCAGGATCCCGTTGTTATCCCCACCGGTGGTCAGGACTTTCCCGGTCGAAAGTAAGACGGAAATATGCCTGCGAGTGCCGAGGTTCAACCCGCCTGTCGTATAGGTAAATGTCCCCGCGGAGGGATCGAACAGCTCCGCAGTGGTGAGAGAAGAACCACTTAACCCACCGATGAGAACAGTTTTCCCGTTCGGTAGGAGGATGGCACTCTGCTCCGTCCGCGCGGTCTTCATACCACCAGGTGTGGTCGTAAACGTCTCGGTTGCGGGATCGAACAGCTCCGCGACGGTCGAATTCCCGGTAACCAGGACTTTCCCGGTATCCAGAAGCAATGCCTGGTGTTCATAGCGTGTGTTGGCAAGTCTTCCGGTGGTAAAGGTAAAGGTGTTCCCTTGGGGATCATAGATCTCGGCGGTGGACAGATCCCCCGCAAAATTCCCCCCCACTACGAGCACCCTGCCATTGGAAAGCAGGGTCGCGGTATGTCCGCTGCGGGCGGTGTTTAAACCCCCGGTCGTCAGGGTGAAGGTTCCGGTCGAAGGATTGAACAGTTCAGCGCTGCTCCGATTCCCCGAGGGGCCCCCGCCTCCGACCACAAGAACCTGACCGCTGGGGAGAAGGACCGTTTGCCCCTCGGTACGGTTCTCGATGAGGTTCCCCGTTGCAGTGAAGGTGCCGCTTGCCGGGTCATAGAGCTCGGCCGATGAATGTTTTGTGCTGCATTCGCTTGCCCCGGCACAGCCCCCTGCCACCAGGACCTTGCCGGTATTGAGCACGGCCATGGAAAACCGGTGCCGCTCGACCGCCATATTGCCGGTTGAAGCAAAAGTAGACGCGGCAGGATCGTACAATTCCGCCGTCGATGCTATCGTGGTACAGCCAAAATTGGTACACCCCCCCGCAACCAGGACCTTCCCATTGGGAAGCAGGACAGCGCTGAATCGCTGCCGCTGGGTCACCATCCCTCCGGTCGTCGTGGTAAACCGGTCGGTCGTCCCACTCGGCCATTGGTTCGTCAATCCACCGGATGTGGGGTCGTTGGTTCGTTGTCCGTAGATCTTCCAACTCCCGCCGCCGTGATTGGCTCTCGAGACGTTCACCCCGCTCGATGAGCCGCCGCCCCCTCTCCCCGCCCAGGCAAAGAAGATCGAGGAGCCGGACACCACCGCATCCGGGCTTTCCTGGTCTGCCAGATCCACCCCGCTGTTGACCATCTGGTCGATCGAATACACCTCAGCAGTGGAGAGGGAAGCCGCCACACTAACTCTCCCTCCCGCGATGAGGATGTTACCGTTCGGGAGGAGCGCGACTGTTTGGTCATAGCGCCTCCCGATCAGGTTACCGGTGGAAGAAAAAGTCCCGGTTGCCGGATCGTAGACCTCGGCTGTAAAGAGAGAACCACCGGAACTTCCCCCCACAACCAGCACATGGCTATTGTTAAGAAGGGCTGCGGTATGTTGGGAACGGTTCCCGATGAGGTTACCGGTAGAAGCAAAGGTTCCGGTTGCCGGGTCGTAGAGCTCGGCTGTGGAGATGTAGGCCCCATCGTATCCCCCCGCCACCAGCACCTTGCCGTTTCCAAGCAAGGTGGCGGTGAAGTCCTCGCGTAGTCCGATCAGGTTACCGGTAGAAGAAAAAGTCCCGGTTGCCGGGTCGTAGAGCTCGGCTGTGGAGAGGGAATTAGAGCCTACAACGATCCCCCCCGCCACCAGGATACGGCCATCCGGAAGGAGAGTGGTGGTGTGTCTCTCTCTCCTTCCGATCAGGTTACCGGTGGAGGAGAAAGTGCCGGTCACCGGGTTGTACAGTTCAGCCGTCGAGATGGTGACAATATCGTCTCCTCCACTGACTAACACCCTTCCATCAGCAAGCAAGGTGGAAGAGAAATCATAGCGCCTGCCGATGAGATTGCCGGTAGAAGAAAAAGTGCCGGTTGAGGGGTTGTAGATCTCTGCTGTGGAAACCGAAACAACAGAAACGCCATACCCCCCCGCCACCAGAACCGCGCCATTGGGGAGCAAGGTCGAGGAGAAGTTCCGCCGCCTCCCGATCAGGTTACCGGTGGAGGAGAATGTGCCGGTCGAAGGGTCGTAGAGCTCGGCTGTGGAGACGGCAGCACCGTCATATCCCCCCGCCACGAGGACTTTTCCATTCGGAAGGATGGTAGCAATAAACTCTTGCCGCCTCCCGATAAGGTTCCCCGTCGATGACCATGTCTGTCCCCAAAGTGGTGAGCCGCTCGAATTGATCTTCTGGGCATAGATGTTCCCTTCCCGTTTGAGGGTTCCCGATTCTGCCTTGCTGGCGCTGTTACTGTCCCAAGTCAGGATGGCGTTGGTCCCGTCTATGGCAAGGGAAGGATTACGGTTGCCGTCCCCGGTTGATGATAGCCCGATATCCTCCGGATTGTTCTGGTTGACACCGGCTTGGTCATCCCCCCAATTCTTGGCTCCGTCGGAGCTTGACAGCTTCTGTCCCATGATCCGAAGTGGCGGTCCGGTGATGGCCGGGAGGGCTCCGCAGGAGTTATTCGTTCCCCCTCCTCCGTTACAGGCTCCTGCTGCGGCAAGGTTCACGTTCGTCTGCCACCATGCGTTGGAGTCGTAATTCCATGACAGTCCCCAGTTCTGGATTGCAGCATCACGGTCATCTTCCCATGCCACAATCACGTTGTTTGAAGTATCAATCGCCAGAACCGGCTTTCGCTGTTCACCCAGGATCCCTTTCCTGCCCGGATATTCGGGAACCGGCAGCCCCGAGCCGTTCATCGGTGATCCGTCATTGGAGACCGATATATCCATGGAAGGGGTATACACTTCAGCGGTGGAGATGTTATTGGTACCGTCGGACCCCCCCGCCACGAGAACCTTCCCGCTCCCAAGCAGGGTAGTGGTGTGCTGATAGCGCCTCCCGATGAGGTTGCCGGTCGCGGACCAGGTGCCCGCGGAGGGATCATAGACCTCGGCGGTGGAGAGGTAGGCCCCATCGGTTCCTCCCGCCACCAGGACCTTGCCGCTGGCAAGGAGAGTAGCAGTATGTTGCCTGCGCATCCCGATGAGGTTGCCGGTGGAAGCAAAGGTCCCGGTAGCCGGATCGTAGACCTCGGCGGTGGAGAGGTAGGCATTACTGAATCCTCCCGTCACTAACACTTTCCCGTTGGAAAGGAGGCTAGCGGTGTGGTCGTCGCGCCGGCCGATGAGGTTGCCGGTGGAAGCAAAGGTCCCGGTAGCCGGATCGTAGACCTCGGCGGTGGAGAGACGGTTAGTGCCATCACCCCCTCCTGCCACCAGCACCGTACCGTTGGCAAGGAGTGTAGCAGTATGTTGCCTGCGCCTCCCGATGAGGTTGCCGGTGGAAGACCAGCTGCCGGAGGAGGGATCATAGAGCTCCGCGGTAGAAATGGAATTAGTACCAGTAGTAGTCCCTCCCGCCGCCAACACCTTTCCGTTAGTTAAGAGAGTGGCGGTATACTGGGAGCGCATCCCGATGAGGTTGCCGGTGGAGGAAAAGGACCCCGTTGAGGAATCATAGAGCTCTGCGCTGGAGAGGAAACCGCTGCCTAATCCTCCCGCCAACAGCACACGGCCGTAAGGAAGGATGGAAGCAGTATGGGAGGAGCGCCTCTCGATCAGGTTGCCGGTCGCGGACCAGGTGCCCGCGGAGGGATCATAGATCTCGGCGGTGGAGATAACGACACCACTACTAACTCCTCCTGCCAGCAGGACGCGGCCATTGTTGAGGAGAGTAGCTGTGTGGGAGGAGCGCCCCCCGATCAGGTTGCCGGTCGAAGCAAACGTGTCCGCGCTTGAAGCCGCCGCCGGCCAGAGCTTGGCGCCATCGGAAGACTGGAGTTTCTGGGAATAAATATCATCCCCATAGACGCTGTTCCTGGCCTCCTGCCACACCACGATGGCATTCCCCGAAGAATCAAGCTTCACCCGGGGATTGAGGTGGTCGTAGTTTGACGGGTTTCCGCTCTGGGTGGTGCGGTTCCCGTCATCAGAGTTGACCTTGATATCACTCCCTCCTCCCCACTGTGATGAGCCTGCCGAATTGTACTTCTGCGCATAGACATCCGAGGTTCGAGGGGTATACAGCTCAGCGGTAGAGAGGGCGGCGGCGGCTAATCCTCCCGCCACCAGGACGCGGCCGTTGTCCAGCAGGATAGCATGATGATAGTCGCGCAGCCCGATGAGGTTGCCGGTCACGGACCAGGTTCCGGAGGAGGGGTCATACAACTCGGCGGTAGAAAGTAGGCTGCCACTAAGCCCCCCCGCCACCAGGACCTTTCCATTCGGAAGGAGAATCGCAGAATGATCCGAGCTCCGATAGGTCCTGTTCCCGGTTGCAGAGAAAGTCCCGGTTGCCGGGTCATAGATCTCAGCGGCGGAAAGGTTAGTTGATCCTCCATTGTCACCTCCCGTTACCAGAACCTTGCCATTCCCAAGGAGCGTAGAGGTGTGGCCAGAGCTCCGATAGGTCCTGTTCCCAGTTACGGCAAAAACACCGGCCGCTGGGTCGTAGCGTTCGGCGGTTGAGAGGTAAGCACCGTCATATCCTCCCACAACTAAGACTTTGCCGTCTGGAAGTAGAGTGGCGGTGTGGATTCGGCGCATGCCAATAAGATTGCCGGTAGAAGAGAAGGTTCCGGTGGCCGGGTCATAGAGTTCAGCGGTGGAGAGGGAGCTGCCGCTAAGTCCCCCCGCCATCAAGACCTTCCCGCTGGGAAGGAGAGTAGCGGAGTAGTATCCGCGGCGACCGATAAGGTTGCCAGTCGAGACGAAGGTTCCCGTTGCCGGGTCATAGAGCTCGGCGGAAGAAAGGTAGTCACCATCGTACCCCCCCGCCGTCAGGACGCGGCCGTTCGGAAGCAGGGTGGCACTGTGAGAGTAGCGCATCCCGATCAGGTTTCCTGTGGAAGAGAAGGTTCCCGTCGAGGGATCATAGAGTTCGGCAGTGGAGAGGTAAACGGTACCGCCAGCAGTTCCTCCCGCTACCAGGACATTTCCGTAGGCAAGCAAGCTGGCGGTGTGCTGGTAGCGCCTCCCGATCAGATTCCCCGTCGAAGCAAAACTGTCATTGACCGAGCTGGAGTTCCTGGAGTCCTCCCACACCGCCACCGTGTTTCCGGAGGAGTCCGTGGCGATATCGATGTTTCTCTTCTCTCCCGTGGTTGAAGTGGTGAAAGTGCGGTCAGCCGTCCACTTCTTGTTCATGTTGTCGGTGAGAATATAGAAGGTATCCCCCGCGCCGTTGAGGGTCTGGGTCTGGGTTGAGGACCCCAAGGTACTGTTCATCTCCCGTGTCCCGTCATCGGCGGAGTGGGCAAGGTAGTCGGCTCCCAGATTTCGGAAGTAGAAGGTATCCGGAGCCGCTTGGACCGGGGAAACCAGAAATGAGAAGTACGACAGGGTCATGGAGATAGAGACCAGGAAGACGATAACTCCCTGAACCAATCCCCGCACCCGTCTCCGGCGGATGGCAAAGCCGGAGAAGGCACGGCTAGGGTTTAGGGTTGAGGGTAGAGGGTAGAGGGAAGGAATTCCCGGTGGCCACTCGCCTCGATTCGGCGAAGCGGGCCCGCCTAGACTCGCGAGCGAGGCTGGTACCCAAGTGGCGAGATCCTCAGCTGCAGACTGGAGTCTGCCGGGGAAAATCCCCCGCAGGAACCGGTAGAACCGTCCGCGGGTCAGGACATCCGTGATCCTCCCGGTCTTGGGTGTCCTAAACCACGGTCCTTCCTGGGTCTCAAGGAATCCCTTCACACTGGCATAGGCTTGGAAGGGGACCAGGATGTAGGAGAGAAGGATAAAAGAAAGGATACCAGTAAAGTCCCGTTCCTCTGCTTCTTCAA
>Ga0209542_10002413_pt1 | contig 41818 bp, 46 predicted proteins | sample RifCSPhighO2_01_FD_184028 | JGI IMG/M metagenome (GOLD analysis project Ga0209542, IMG submission 184028) | Soil microbial communities from Rifle, Colorado - Rifle CSP2_plank highO2_0.1 (SPAdes) (version 2) | ecosystem: Environmental > Terrestrial > Deep subsurface > Rock core/Sediment ... | reverse complement strand
CGCTGGCAACAGCAATATCCCGCCGCTTCTTTTCGTTCACGATCCTGTGGTTGTAAGAACCGTGGCGATACTGACCATTATGTAAGTCAGCACAAAGTAATAATAAGTTTCGTTCAAGGTCGGCTTCAAAGACTGTAATTTCACGGCTGGGCTTTTTACCTTTGCGAAAAGCTGCCCAAGCTCGCCAGATGTTTGTTAGACTAAGGTCTATGGAAGAATTATCTGTCATTACGCTCACCTATGAAATATACAAGAAACTCATCACGCTCACCACTACAATAGATAAGAAATATCGCTACACGCTTGGCGAGCCGGTTGTTGCCAGTTGTAGCACTATCTTAGAACAGCTGATATTAGCCAAGCACGCTCCTAAACCGCTCAAGGCCACCTATCTTATCAATGCCGATGCCGCAGGCGAACTAACGGCCCTGAAACTCCGGGCAGTTTTAGAACTGAAGCTGGCTAATGAAACCAATATATTGAAAATCCAAGCTAAACTTAGCGAAGCACGCCGCCAAATCGGCGGTTGGCGTAAAAGCGTAGCTTAAAATAATCCTTCCAAACCTCACCGAGACGCGGCCATCGTTGTCATTCTGAACGTTGGAGTTGTTCAAGTTCGACTTGCCATCATCGTTCACATACGAGTTAGGCACGTTCGACCAGTCGTTGATGCGCTCTATATGGATTCCACCAGGTTCGTTCCACTACCTACGCATAGATAGCTTCCTTTTGTTTCAGTCCGCATAGGCGAACTCCATGGTGGCAATTCGTGGGGTATTAGAAAGATTCTGGTTGTGCAAACATCCACGCACACACCTAAAGGCGTACTTAGATTATGTGTCTACAGGCAATCCTTGAGGCACCGATAGCAAATCGCTTTGGATTACGTACCTCTTGCCAGCTATTGTAACAGTTATAATCCCAGTTCTTTTGGGTTCACCCCGGATTGCCGAGCAATACTCCTAATCGTCCCTTTCTTAAGCTCACGGTGCCGTGGCACGACGGCAATCCGTTTGCCAAGCGGGGTTTGCGCAACGAGAACAACATGGGAGCCACGCTGACGACTTACGATAAAGCTATGCTTTTGCAAGATTTTTATGGCTTGTTGACCGCTAATGGGCATAAACTTATAGACTAAAAGTTGTCAAAAACGTGTGGTGTAATCTGACTTTTTTACTATCTTTTACTTCTTCCAGATACAACTCAAGTGCTTCCTGTAGATTGGCTAGGGCGATTTCCACAGTGTCACCTTGACTGGCAACATCATACTCAGGATTTAGAGCCACGTAGCCACCATTTTCTTCGGTGATAATAGCATTATAGATTGTCGTTTTCATAGTTATATTTTACCACGAGCTAAACTGCAAAGGAACAAGAAGAAAAATGAGCTACAAAACTCGAGTTTTTACCCCACCGCGACACGAGCACCGCGGTCATACTGAACGTAGGAGAAGTTCAAGTACGACCTGCCATCAACGTACACATACGAGTAAGGCACGCGCGACCAGACGCTGAAGCGCTGTTCCGGTAAATCAAAGTGACGGATATAGGTGCGGTCAAAAGTAGCATTGTCTGCTAGTTGCTCACCTTGAGCCCGAAGTGTTTGCCAGTAGGTTACTGCATCAAGCACGCTTGGTACTTTAAGGTCAGGGTTATCAGCCTGCAGTTTGGCAAGTTTGGCGCGCTGTTCAACAACAGTTCCTTCCATTTCGGGTGTAAATGAACTGGGAATGAGGTTGAATTGTACCGCGTTACCGTTATCTGGGTTCGTACCTGAAAGCTGTTGGGCAGTATATTTGCCGTACAGTTCATCCCAGACATATGTTTCATAGGGTTGGCTTTGGCCAAAGGCTTTGGCTGCTCTAATGAGGTCTTTTGGAGTAACAAGCACGTTAGGGGTAGCAACAATCGTAAAGCGCACATTGGGGTCAGCTTCTTGGGCGGCAACCACATACATCAGTTTGTCGTCTGTGAACCAAGCTTCAAGCTCAGCAAGAAGTGCTTCTTCAGTTACAACAGGCAGCACGTCTTTCTTGCGTCGGCCATCATTCAGAGCATCAATAACTGCGCTATAGCCCTTGAATGCAGACGATAGCTGATCAGGCAGGGATTCCTTAGCATTAGGAGCAGGAGCTTCAACCTCAGTTTCAGCAGCTTGCAGAGCACCTTCTACGGCTACGACACCAGTAGCAAAGGGCAGTTCTAGCCCGCGTTCACGCGCTACATCAGCAATTTCCTGGGCTGCGTTCACTAACCACTCATTTGTCTGTTCAGCCGGATTAACACTAACAGCTACACCGTTACCTTTGATATCCATAACAAATACAACTCCTTATCTGTAATTTTGTGTATTATACCACCCTCGTCAATATTTGTCTACTTTTCTTCGGTGCCGTGTTCTTCTATTGCTTCCAGCAGGCTGCTTTCCAACTGTTCTTTTTTCTTAAGCTTTGGTGCGGGTTTTGGCTGCGGTTTGCCTTCTACTTTTTTTGCCGCAGGAGCAGGGGCAACAGCGCCACCATCTGCCTCAATATCTAGCTCGTATCCTGTTAGCTTGCTAGCCAGGCGTACGTTTTGGCCGCTTTTGCCTATGGCAATGCTCAGTTGGTCCTCTGGTACGTTTACGGTGGCTTTCTTTTCCTTTTCGTCTAGTTTAACCTTGCTAACTTTGGTTGGGCTAAGGGCATTGGTTATGAATGTGGCTGGGTCTTCGTTCCAAACCACAATGTCAATTTTTTCCTGTTCGCCTACCTCGCCTACAACGGCGTTTACGCGCGTGCCGTGACCACCCACAAATGTGCCAACCGGATCCACACCTGGGACTGTGCTATGCACTGCAATCTTGCTACGCACACCGGCTTCTCTGGCAATCTCCCTGATCTCTACGGCGCCGTTTTCCATTTCTGGTACTTCTGCTCTAAACAGCCACTCTATCAATTCGTTGGCCGAACGGCTAACAATTAGCTGCGGGCCGCGTACGCCCCTATCTACTTCTTTCAGATAAACTTTTAGCCTTTGGCCTGGAAAGTATCGTTCGCCTTGAATTTGTTCGCTCATGGGCATAATAGCTTGGGCTTTGCCCAGGTCTACGCGAATCACTCGGCCTTCTACGCGGCTAACCAGACCGTTTAAAACAGTGCCAATTTTGTCTTCGTACTCTGCCATTACTATCTCTCGCTCGGCCTCACGCAAGCGTTGCAATATTACTTGTTTGGCAGTTTGGGCAGCTACACGGCCAAAGTTTTCTACCTTTTCGTGAATTTCTACTGTCTCTCCTACCTTGGCGTTTTTGCGAATTGTTTGGGCTTTGGCCAGGCCTATTTCTATGGCCGGATCGTTTACCTCGTCTACCACTTCTTTGCTTATATATGCATCCACATCGCCGGTGTTTATGTTCATGCTAACGCGCACTTCTTGCTCACGGTCACCATAGTCACGGCGGTATGCAGCAGCCAGGGCTTGTTCTACAATCTCTTGTACGGTTTCTTCTGGCAGGTTTTTTTCCTCTGCGATGGTCCTGAGAGCCACGACCAGTTGTTTCATATCTAGTTCCATGTAAATCCTTTCGCACAGTTATGAATGAAAAAATCCGACCACTGTGGCCGGACGTTACATAAATAATACCATGCCGTCACACCTATATCAACCATGTTAAAATTAGCTTCATGCCAAAGAAAGTAAAACGGCTATTTGAGCAGTTTCAGCCAGAACATTATGAATTGTCCATAGAGCCAGACGTAGAATCTATGACATTTAGCGGATCTGTAACTATTCGCGGCCGCAAAGTCGGGCCACCAAGCCAGCGTATAACGCTTCACCAAAAAGATATACGCGTATCCGACGTAAAGGTTATAAAACACGACAAAAATGGCGATAAAAAGGTTGCCGTGGGACGAGTCAACACCCAAAAAAGCTTTGACGAGCTCCGTATACATGCTGGCGAAACGCTTTACCCAGGCACTTACACAATTAACCTTACTTTTAGCGGCAAAATCACCAAATCTTTGCGCGGAGTATACCCCTGTTTTTATAAACACAAGGGTAAAGAAAAGATTATCGTAGCTACGCAGTTAGAGAGCCATCATGCCCGCGAAGTATTCCCCTGCATAGACGAACCGGAAGCAAAATCAAGCTTTGACGTGATCTACACTGGGCCAAAAGATCAAACTGTGCTCTCTAACATGCCCGCCAAAAGTACAAAGACAAATGGAAACAAAGTAACAACCGCGTTTGAAACTACGCCCATAATGTCGGTTTATTTACTTGCCTTTGTGGCCGGAGAGTTACATGCAGTAGAAACCAAATCAAAGGCAGGCGTTGCGGTTCGAAGCTGGGGTACAGTTGCCCAGTCAAAAAGCCATTTAGAGTACGCCACTAAAGAAGCATCAGATATCTTGGACTTTTTTGCAGATTACTTTGAGACGCCCTACCCGCTGCCCAAGCTAGACCAGGTAGCCCTGCCGGACTTTGACGCTGCTGCCATGGAAAACTGGGGGGTAGTGACATACCGCGAGTCTGTTTTATTAACCGACCCTAAAAACCGCTCTATCTCAAATGAGCAATTTGCCACGCAAGTGATAGCCCATGAGCTATCACACCAATGGTTTGGCAACCTGGTAACCATGAAATGGTGGAACGAGCTATGGCTAAACGAGAGTTTTGCTGGTCTTATGGAGCACGTTGCACCGGCAGCTTTGCATCCTGATTGGCAGCAGTGGGAACAATGGGCAATCCAGGACATTGCCCTTATAACTTCGCGTGATACATATAAAGACATACAGTCCATAAGCGTGGACGTAGACGATCCCGAGCTTATAGAAACGCTGTTTGATCCGGCAATTGTCTATGCCAAGGGTGCGCGCCTGCTTAAAATGCTACGCGAATACATTGGCGAAGAGGCATTTGTGAAAGGACTTAAATCTTACTTTTCTAAAAACGCCTATGGTAACGCCTCGCGCCATGACCTGTGGGCAGCACTTGGCAAGTCTAGCGGCAAAGACATAGAGAGTCTAATGACACCCTGGCTCACGCAGGCTGGTATGCCGGTGGTGCACGCCACGCAAAATGGCGGCAAGTTGTCCCTAACACAAGAAAGATTTATGTTAGATGAACCCGCAGATGATACTTTGTGGCCAATTCCACTACTTGCCAACAAAAATTTAGAGCCGGGCGTTCTTGACACGACAAACGTAGAGCTTGATTTGGCGTTGAAAGATTTCGTTACTCTCAACAACTTTGCGTCTGGCCAATACATTACCCACTATGTTGAGCCTGCACATATTGACTATATTTCACAGCAGTTAAAAGAAAGCAAACTGCCCACCGAAGCCCGCATAAATGTTTTAAACGATATGTATATGCTGGCCCGCCACGGCGATGCGTCTCTGGTAGATTCACTAGATACAGTCAAAGAGCTGGCGCATGAACCGCGCGACAGCGTATGGGGCATAATCGCCCGAGCCATTGGTGCAGCTAGCCAGTTGACTGAGGGCGATAAAACTTCCGAAGACCAGATCAAAAAGCTCAAGCTAACCCTAGCAAAAGATTGGCATAAAAAACTTGGCTGGGATGATCAGACTAGTGACGACCCAAACACCATACAGCTGCGCCACACTATGGTAGCTCTAATGATTAGCGGAGAAGACCCGGTAACCATTAAAGAGGCTTTGTTACGTTATAAAAATACTAAAACGCTGCAAGACATTAACGCAGAAATCCGCGCAACCATACTTGTAGCCGTAGTTAAAGACGGTGATAAAAAAGAGATAAGTAAGCTCCTAGAGACTTACAGCCTTGTCGGGGCAGACATTCAGCAAGACATTACCTCTGCACTGTCCGCAACTAAAGACCCAGAAATTGCACAGCATATTTTGTCTACCGCGCTAGGACCAGAGGGCTTTGTGCGCAGCCAGGACGTAATGCGCTGGGTAGCACTATTCCTTCGCAACCATCATACACGTAAAGTTATGTGGGACTACATGGTCAAAGAATGGGATTGGCTCTATGAAGTGCTAGATGCGAGTAAAGGCTTTGGCTATCTACCTGTTTACTGCGCCAGCGTAGTGTCTACAAAAGAGTGGAAAAAGAAGTACATAGATTTCTTTGAGCCCAGAAAGAGCATAAAAGCTATGCAGCGCAATATTACAATCGGCCTAGCCGACATAGACGCCCGCATTGCCTGGCGCACCCGCGATGAGGTTGCTATCAAAAAATGGCTGGAAAACTTTACGAAGGGTGGCTAGGTTGGTTGCCTAAAGCGGCGTCATTCGGCCATCTGTGGGGTTTCTATAATAAATTCTGGATTCCACTCGGGGCGCCATTCCAGCACGTCCTTCTGCTTCTAATTGCTCTAGAGTAATCCCGTCATCACGATCAATCAATTCGGTTACGTCTTCACCTAACATGGCTGCAATATCTTCTACGTAGGTTGTCCCCCGTTTTTCATACAACTCATCAACAGTCAATCCCTCTGATCCGGGTGGCCCGGCCTTGAGCACCTCATATCCTACCGTGCGAACCCGATGAGAGTTGCGACCGAAAGGGTTTAGTATTGCATGGCCCCTTCTAACTGCGCGCACCTCGTCAGATCCGCTAACTGGATAGCGCAGTGGTTCTTGGCTTTCTGGTCTCCTACGTCCAAACATATTATTTGACACTATAAACTTTACAAATCAAAAATACAATTTTCCACGGTATATTCTGGTCCACTCAGTTCTATGGCGGCCAGGGTGTAGTCGCCGGTCCAGCCGTGGTCTTGGACCCAAAAATCTGCAGCAAATTTCATCTGTTTGAGCTTTTGCGGCGTAATGTAGTCTAGCCCGCCGCCCTGCGCGCCAGTCTGGCGATATTTGACCTCGGTAAAGTAAACACGTTTTCCCTTCTCTGCCACAATGTCAATTTCGCACCAGCGCGTGCGGTAGTTTTGCTCTAATACCACATAACCTTCGTTCTCTAAATATTCGGCTGCAACCGCCTCTGCATGGCGGCCGTGGGCAAAGTTGGTCATACCAAGAGCGCTTTTACGGGCCCGTACGACTTGCGGTGAATTTTGCTTACACCAAATTTCTCTAGCATTTGTTGGTGAAGTTTGGTCCCATAACCCACATGTTTTTCAAACTTATAGTCTGGATACAGGTCTGCTACACGCACCATGTGCGCGTCGCGTTTGACCTTGGCATAAATACTGGCTGCACTGACAATGGGGTGAGTAGCATCAGCGCCAATAACTGCGCTGGTATTTAGAAACTCTTCTGGGCAATAGTTTATGTTGCCATCTAAGATAATCCAGTCTTCAAACCCAGTGCCTAGTTCTATCAAAGCCCTGGCAACGCCCAGGCGCATAGCACCGGCTAAACCTTTGGCGTCTATTTCTTCTGGCTGCACCCAGCCCTCGCCAAACTGGCAAGTTTCGAGCAATAATTCATAAAGTTCTTCACGGCGTTTTTTTGAAAGTAACTTGGAGTCTTTTAGCCCTACTGGAAGATCCCGGTGGGCCCGCGCGGCAACTACCAGCAAAGGCCCGGCCCAACTTCCTCTACCAACTTCATCTACACCAACAACTACCCTCATGATGAATTTATAATAGCAGAGGTTTGCGGCTTATTTTTCTGGTTTTTCGGATTCTTCTGGTTTTTCGACCGCTTTGTGCGCGGCAATGGCTGATTCTGCCTTGGCTTCTTCCTTTGCAGCGACTTCTTCTTTCTTGGCGGCCTCTGCTTCGGCTGTTTTGGCTGTTTCTTCCTTTAGCTTTTCTTCTTCGGCTTCAGCTTGTTCGTCGTGAATAGTATTTACAGCGTCACGGTCAAACTCTACGCCGGTTAGGCGGGCAGATTTGCCACGCCGATCACGCATGTAGGTCAGATAATTTCGGCGTACCTTGCTGCGTTTTACAACTTCAACCTTGAGTACTAGCGGTGAATGAAGCAAATAAGTCTTTTCTACGCCCACGCCACTGGCAATACGGCGCACGGCTACGGTGGCAGTGTGGCTTTTTTTACGGTTTACGCGAATAACCATACCCTCAAACACCTGTACACGTTCTTTTTTGCCTTCACGGATTTTTTGGTGCACACGAACAGTGTCACCAGGCATAACGTCTACAACCTGCTTCTTCTTGTACTTGTCGTTTACTTTAGATATCACACTTTGCATAAGACCGCGTTATTTTACCGGAAAAACACCTCTGGCGCAACCCTATGTGTGGCTGCGCCAAGCAAAACAATATATAATGGATACAATATGGCAATTCAGGAGGCGCTAGACGTTGCAGACGTTAATTTTGAAGTCCCCTTAGAAAACCCAAACAACAAGTGGTGGCACGAGCGCATTTCTGATGTTTACATACCCAGAGATCCTTATTATCTGGGAAACGGGGCGGAACATCACGAGGCAGTTATGCCTTTGTTTTTAGAGCTTGCAACCAGGATAGAAAGATCTGCAGATGATTTTCGGCATCTATCTCCACCCGGCGAAGGCAATAATCCTTGCTTGGTGCTTAGCCCGGTATTTGCTGGAAGCCTGCCAAAAGAAGCCACCGCGGCATTACTATCTGGAACGTCGCCAGAAGGGCTTCAGCGCGTCCTAAAAGACACATTGCCAGAGCCAGAAGAGGACGAAGACAAGTGGGTACTATCGCAGCGCCGAGCCAAACAATTAACCCAGCAAACCGGCCAACACATTAACTTTGACCGGATTATAAACATTGTTTTTGTAGAAGACGAAGATGACAGTATAGTCCAGCTCTACGAACAAGAGAGAGAAAGAAACCACACGTCTTCGTACGAAGCTCTGCTTGCCCTGCATAGGCACGAGATTGCTAAAACCGGTGCGTACAAAACAGTTTTGGTTCCCTACCAGATCAAAAATGGCCGTGCAGAAGCCACTATTGCTGCTGTGGGCACCCTAGAAGGCGGCCACCCAAAAGTTGGTTTCTATGACACCCTTGAACTAACAGAGCGCTTACTAAAACTGGGAGCAACCAGAGACGTAGGCCTTTTGAAACCCGACAAAGATGAACCCACTCCAGAGGTTTTGTCTCAGCAGTGGCAGACATCTGATGTGGTGCAAGCGGTAATAAAGTTCTTCAGCTACAGCGACAGAGAAAAGTTAATAGACCCGCCCGTGGTACTTAACCGACTTATAAAGAACCAGGAACAAGCCAACATAATTGGCAGGGTGATCAACTGGCACCAGCAACAAGAAAGCGCGGGCCTAGCATATGATCCCAACCTTGGCCTCTGGGTTGTCACCGGCTCTGGCAGGCAAGGAATAGACAAGCGCAGGCTTCAGCCAACAGATCTGACCCCAGTTTGGACTAAAGGCGGCAAACTAGTTCCTGGCAGGGTGTCAGGCCTAGATACCCCGCGGCCATCAGTAGAAGCCCAAGAGGTGCTTAAGGCGCAGATGGCGTTGCAAGAACTATCTCCCATTTACTTAACAGAGGGCGACGGATTTGTTTCGCCTATTCGCACCACACTTCATCTGCACCGCGGCGAAGACACGCTAAACAGAATGGTTAAAACCCGTACCGAACACACAGTAATAAAAGATGGTGTAATGTGGCTGGCTCCAGGCAAAGACGACTACGACCATATAGGTTGCGGCATGGAAGAAATGGATGCGCGGACAGAAGACGCTATGTTGCATGCTTATGGCGAATGGGAGGCTTCAAACCGTAGGGCAGACTTTGTGCTTTGGTATGTAGCCAATCATGGCATGATGGCTGCAGAATTTGTAGACAAAGGTTCTGCCCCGTTTGAAAAAATAAAACACGCTATAAATGAGGGGCACATTTCAATCACGCGAAGTGTGTTGCAGGTATAGGTTATGGATTACGGCAAAGAGGCACTAAAAAAACACAAAGAGCTAAGGGGCAAGATTGCGCTTAGGCTCAAAGACAAACTAGATACCAAAGATAAACTCAGCATCTACTACACCCCGGGGGTCGCGGCAGTCAGCAGCCACGTGGCCAAACATCCGGAAGAAACGCGTGATTACACCTGGCTAAACAACAGTGTGGCGGTTATAAGCGATGGCTCCGCCGTGCTGGGACTAGGTGACATAGGGCCATATGGTGCCCTGCCTGTCATGGAGGGCAAGGCCATGCTTTTCAAACATTTTGCCGATATCGACGCCGTCCCAATTATTTTAGATGTACATACCGCAGATGAAATAGTTGCGGTTGTTACAGCTATTGCCCCGAGTTTTGGAGGTATTAATCTAGAAGACATTGCCGCTCCAAAGTGCTTTGAAATAGAAGAGCGAGTGAAAGGTGCACTAAATATCCCTGTTATGCACGACGACCAACACGGCACCGCCGTGGTAGTTTTGGCTGGGTTGATTAATGCAATGAAAATCGTTGGCAAGGACCTAGGAAACTGCCGAATTGTCGTAGTGGGTGCGGGCGCTGCAGGCACTGCCATAATTAAACTCCTTGACCTCTATGCCAGTCGCCCAGAAATCCTAGTGGTAGATAGTAAGGGAATTGTCAGCAACCACCGAGACGACTTAAATTCCGAAAAAAGCAAGATGCTTGATTTTACGAACCCGCATGATGAAGACGGAGTACTTGAAGATGCCATCAAAGGCGCAGATATTTTCATAGGTGTATCACAACCAGGCTTACTCACCCCCGAAATGATTGGCACTATGGCCAAAGACCCCGTGGTATTTGCCATGGCCAACCCTGAGCCAGAAATTATGCCTGATGTTGCAAAAAAGGCAGGAGTTGCCATTATGGCAACAGGACGCAGTGACTTTCCAAACCAGGTAAACAACGCCCTGGCCTTCCCTGGCATATTCCGCGGTGCGCTGGATAACCGTGTCAAAAAGATAACCGATCAGCACAAAATAGCCGCCGCCGAAGTGATTGCTAGCCTGGTTGAAAGCCCTTCAGCCGAAGAAATAATCCCCAGCGTCCTCGACCCACGCCTAGTCCCATCTATTGCCAAAGTAATTGTCTAACCAATTACTCTATAGACTTCTTCGAGGGTAGTTTGGCCTTGGATGGCTTTTAATATGCCGTCTTGCAGCATGGTAGCCATACCACCTTTGATTGCGGCGGCTTCTATGTCTTCTGTAGAAAGCTTGCTGTTGCTCTTTAGTAGCTCCACTAAGGGGCCACTCATTACAAACTGTTCGCGCACTGCTAACTGTCCACGGTAACCATAGGGGTTATCCGGTGAACTGCCAGGTTTATAAAGCTGCAAGTTGTCTAGGCTTGGTCGCTCGATGTCTGTCGGTAACGTTTCAATTATTTTTGAGATTCTCAATTTAGTGTTCTCGTCTGGCATGTAGGCTTGCTTGGTAGAATCATCTAGTTTGCGCACTAAACGCTGCGCCATTACCAACCGAATAGACGATATAAACAAAGGGTTGCCCTCTATAACATCCATAAGCCTTGTAAGAGCAGCCGCCGCTGAGCCTGCATGAAAGGTAGACAGCACCAAGTGGCCAGTCAGAGCCGCCTGCAGGGCGGTTTTGGCTGTGTCTGTGTCGCGGATCTCGCCAATCATTACTACATCTGGGTCAAGCCTAAGCACTGCCCTTAACTTTTCTGCAAAGTTGGCGTCTTGGCCTGGTTTGCTGGTTACGGAAATTTGCGTAATGCCTTCAAACTGGTACTCTACCGGGTCTTCTATGGTGATGATTTTTCGCTCACTGCTATTTAGCGAATTTAAAATTGAGTAAAGCGTAGTGGTTTTGCCAGACCCTGTCGGTCCAACTGCCATGACTAGCCCGCTTGGTTTTTTTATAATGCCCCCTACAACCTCGTGTTCTTTGGGCGACAAGCCTAGTTTTTCCAGATCATAAAGTTCCTGGCTCATATTGAAAAGGCGCATGACAATATCCATGCCGTTTATGGCCGGAACTGTTTCTACGCGCAGGTTTATGTCTACCTCTGCACCGTCTGCCATGCGCACGTGGCGGGCTATGTGGCCCTGCTGCGGCTCGTTGCTGCTGGTAGAAATATTTGCCGCGCTGGCTATGGCAGAAATCAGCATGCGAACCCGCTCAAAGCTAAGGTTGGCAATTGGGTGCAGCACGCCGTCTATCCTAAATCTTATACGCGCAGATTTGGCTTGGTTTTCCAAATGAATGTCAGACGCAGCCAGCTTATGGGCTTGTTGGACCATATAACCCAACATATCATCGGCACGCACTTGTTCTAGCGTAGACGACACCAGCTTTACCAGGTCTTGGTTGCCCGCGCTGTTTAGCTCTATGTCGTGGTAGACTACTTGTTTTGGTGGATCATAAAGGCGCATGTAGTCGCGAAAGCCGGTGTCTGAAATGAGCGAATATTCTATGCGTTGGTCGGCAAACCGTCCGCGAACTTGGTCCATTGTTTGTTTGGACGTGGTAGTGGTAACGCCAAAGATAATGTTGTGTTCGTCTGCCCGCAGAGGAATTACTTTTAGCTGGTATAGCTCTGGCACATCCAAAATGTCTTTAAACAACTGCTTGTTTGCAATCTGCGACGTATCTGTATAGTTCATACCCAAAATTCGGGCACGCCTTTGGGTAGACTGCTCTTCTATCAGCCTGGCATCTTGTGACATACCAATCATTATAACCGCTAACGGTTACAATGATAAATGACAAATACCAAGCGTCAGAAATCAAATATTGTACGATGCTCAAATCCCAAACTCTATAGTCTTTGGAATTCTTTTGGATTTTGTTATTTGTGATTTGGAATTTACAATCTGGAGCATGAGGAAGATTGTTCTTATTGCGCACAATCTGCGCAGCACCCACAATGTTGGATCTTTGTTGCGTACTGCGGAAGGACTAGGTGTAGCATACGTCTATCTAACTGGCTATACGCCTTTTCCTTTGGCAAAGAATGATCCGCGCCTGCCACACCTAGCTAACAAGATAAATAAACAAATTGCCAAAACTGCGCTAGGCGCAGAAAGGCTGGCAAGCTGGAACCATTTTGAAAACATAAAAGATGTGATAACAAAACTAAAAAATGATGGTTTTACTATCTGCGCCTTAGAACAAACTTCTGGCTCCATAGAACTCCCGTCTTATAAAGTGCCTGCAAAGATCGCCATTATTGTGGGGAGAGAAGTGGAAGGCATAGAGCCAGAGGTTTTAGACCTTTGCGATAAAACACTGGAAATTCCAATGTTTGGCCAAAAAGAATCGTTTAATGTGGTTCAGGCAGCAGCCATGGCCCTATTTCATTGCAGATTCTTTTAAATTAGGTTAAAGTAATGGTTATGGTTGCCAGAGCAAGGCAAGCTCATCACCAACAAAAACGACACGGCAGACACCAAAAACAAACAAAACAATTTGCACAGGTGTATTGGCCTTATTTACCTTTGGTCTTTATTGTAATAATTGGCTTGCTGTTTAACTTTAACTGGCACTCTAGCCGAAAGGGAGCCACCCTGCCCTATGCCACCAGCATGAGCATTTCTAGTCTGCTGTCTTCTACCAACTCCAACCGTGCTGGCAACGGCTCTGCGGCACTCTCGCTAAACTCACAGCTAAACCAAGCCGCCCAGGCCAAAGCCAACGATATGGTGGCGCGTAACTACTGGTCGCATAATACTCCAGACGGACAGGAACCCTGGGTATTTATAAGTAACGCCGGTTATAATTACCAAAAAGCCGGTGAAAACCTGGCGTATGGGTTTCTAACTAGCGACGACACGGTAGCCGGATGGATGAACAGCCCACCGCACAAGGCAAACTTGCTAGACAGCTCGTTTACAGAAGTTGGCTTTGGATTTGCCAATTCGTCTAACTTTAACAGCGACGGCGAAGAAACAGTTGTGGTTGCCATGTATGGCAAGCCGGCTGTATTGTCTGCCTCTGCCAGCCCTGCACCAGCCGCTGCGCAGCCATCTCAAACAACCACCAAAAAATCTACCCCTGCACCCACACCCGAGCCCACACCAGCACCCCAGCCAGAAGTAGCCAAAGAGGCCGAAAAACCCTCAGAACAACCAGTAAATACCAGCCAGACAGCGGCTGTAGAGCCCTCTACCCGATCTATATCGCGCATTCAAGCTTTTACGGCAGGAGCTATACCTTGGGTAGCGTCTACACTTACGGTTGCATCTATAGCCGCTGTATTTATACTCGCCCTAAAACATGGGCTGGCGTTCAGGCGCATGTTTGTGCGAGGTGAGAGGTTTGTACTGCACCACCTGGCGTTTGACGCCACCGTGATTGCATTTGTGGGCGTAGTAATTACGTTTACGCAATCAGCCGGCTTTATCCGTTAATTGCCTTGTGCACCGTCTTAGTAAAAGTAGATTATTTTTACTGCAAACGAACGTTTTCTTTACCCACTACTTCATGTAGGTTCGACAATGCTTCGTCTGAGTGATGCATTTTCATGGGGAGCTTTATGACTTGCTTGTTCGATGATTCGCCCAGCACCAAGACTATTTCGGTGTCGCCCTGGTTGCCATCTATTACTTGTTTTAAAAGCAAAAGAGTATCGTTGTCTTGTCCGTCTTGCAAACGAATATATACCTTTGGCGGCTCAACCGAAGCCGGTGCAGTGGTGTAAGTCCGTGCCGGGCCGCCTGTATCTTTGGCATCGTTAATGTTCTTTGCGGTTTCTACAATTATTTTTGGACCATCACCGCGTGAGCCCTTGCGGCTTACCTTGCCGTTGACTATTAGGACTTCGTCCCTTTGCCACAACTGCGCGTTTTGTTGGTATTTGCCCGGAAAAACAACCACTTCTATTTCGCCGCTTTCGTCAGCCATGGTCACAAATGCCATTTTTTGTCCTTTTTTGGTGGTAATTTCTTTTGCTTCGACTACGACTCCGCCAATTGTTGCCTTGGAATCTTCTGGTTTGTTCGATAAAGAGCTTATCTTTGCCGCAAGTTTTTCTAGCTTATCCGCGTGGTCCTCAAGTGGGTGTTTAGATAAGTATAGGCCTAGCAGTTCCCTCTCCCACTGCAATTGCTGGTTGGGGGGGATATCGTTTTCACTAACTGGCTGCAAAAACAGCTTGGTGCTAGATGTATTTGTGCTGGTTTCATTGCCAAACAAGTCAGTCTGGCCGCTTAGACGTTGTTTTTGTGACCGCGAGGCATAAGCCAGCAAGACATCTATGTTGGCAAGAAGCGTATGCCTAGCCCCAAAACTATCAAATGCTCCAGCTTTTATAAGGCTTTCCATGCTCTTTCTATTTACAGTGGACGTATTTACACGGTTTAAGAAATCCTCTAGGCTCTTAAACCCACCTACTTCTTCACGAGCCCGTAGTATCTCTTCTACCGCAGAGGTTCCAACGTTTTTAATTGCCGCCATGCCAAATCTAATCTGATTTTTGTCTGGCACCACTGCAAACTCTACAAATGACTGGTTTACGTCTGGCGGCAAAACCTCTATGCCCATATGTTTACACTCATTTATTTCTATGGCTAACCGGTCTGTATTGTCAAAATCGCTGGTCATGAGGGCAGACATAAATGCCGCGGGAAAATGCGTTTTTAGGTAGGCCGTTTGGTAGGCAATCAGTGCGTAGCAAGCAGCGTGAGACTTATTAAAGCAATAAGCGGCAAAATCTTCTAGCTGGCTCCAAAACTTTTCCATGGCTTTTCGCTCAGCGCCAGATGTTTTAATGGCACCTTCTATGAAATCTGTCTTTAGCTTGGCCAGTACCGATGGGATTTTTTTGCCCACACCTTTGCGCAAGGTATCTGCTTGGCCGCCGGTAAAACCGCACAAGTCTATGCTTATTTGCATGACTTGCTCTTGGTAAACAATCACCCCATACGTGGTTTTTAGCGCCGCCTCCATGGCTGGGTGTATGTATTCAATTTTTCGATGCCCGTGTTTTCTGGCTATAAAGTCTTCTATCCACTGCATTGGGCCCGGGCGATAAAGCGCCACCATGGCCACAATGTCCTCAAACACGGTCGGTTTGAGCTCTTTGAGGTAGCGTTTCATACCAGATGATTCCAGCTGAAACACGCCAGTTGTTTCGCCGCGCTGCAAAAGCCCAAAGGTTTTTTGGTCGTCCAGTGGTATCTGGGTTATGTCTATATTCTTGCCATAAACTTTTTTTATAATACGCAGCGCGTTTTTTATGATTGTTAGGTTAGATAAACCTAAAAAGTCCATTTTTAGCAGGCCCAGGTCTTCTACCGGGCCCATAGAATATTGGGTGGCAACCACGCCCTTTTGAGCCATTTCTAGCGGGGTGAACTTTACTATGTCGTCTGGAGCAATCACCACGCCTGCGGCATGTACACCATGGCTGCGAATAGTGCCGTCTAGTTGCACCGCCAGATCAAACACCCGCCTTGCTACCTCGTTTTGTTTATATTCATTTTTTAGCTCAGAGTTTGACTTTAGTGATTCCGCCAGTAGAGTATGCCGACCTTGTACCGGTGGCGGGATCATCTTTGCCAGGCGGTCCGCCTCTGCGTACGGCACCTGCAAAACCCTTGCTACATCACGCACTGCGTTTCTGGCTGCCATGCGGCCAAACGTAACAATGTTTGCCACGCGTTCGCGCCCGTATTTGTCTACGCAGTAATCAATAACCTCGTCTCTTCGGCTGTCTTGAATGTCTATATCAAAGTCGGGCATAGAAATTCGGTCAGGGTTTAGAAACCGCTCAAACAGCAAATCGTACTCTAGCGGATCCAGTTCTGTTATGCGCAGAGCAAACGCCACAATTGAACCAGCACCACTGCCACGACCTGGACCAAAAACTATGCCTTTATCTTTGCCCCAATTTATAAAATCCTGGACTATCAAGAAATAGCCTGCAAACCCCATACGCTCTATTACGCCCAGCTCGTACTGCGCTCGTTCTACCACTGCTACGTCCAGAACCTTCTTTTGTGCAGCTATGGTTTTGGCATCACTTTTAAATTTGGTATATCGGTTCACTAGCCCCTGGTAGGTCAATTGCTCCAAGTAGCTTTTTTCGGTTTGGCCTTTTGGCACAGGAAACTTTGGTATAAGGTACTTGCCAAGTTCAATTTCTACGTTGCATCGGTCGGCTATAACGCGTGTGTTAGTAATAAGTTCTGGGTGAGTCTTTCCCCAGCGTTTTATGATTTCTTTGGGATCAGTTACATGCAGGTGAAAGTCGCTCAAGCTCATACGGTTTTCGTCGTCTAGGTATGAACCGGTTTGTACACACAACAAGACCTCGTGCGCTTCCTGGTCCTCGTGTTTTAAATAATGCGCGTCACAGGTTACAACACAAGGTATATCTAGCTCTTTGGCAAGCTTAAACGTTTGCTCTGTAACAGCTACCTGCTCTTCCCATTTCCCGGGGTGGTCTATGTGGCCGTGGTCTTGGATTTCTAGATAATACCTGTCACCAAACACTTTCTTGTACCACTTGGCAACCTTCTTTGCCTGGTCGTATTGGTTGTTTCTAAGTGCGTCGCCCACCTCGCCGCCTATGCAGCCGCTAAGCACTATTAGGCCTTCGTTATGTTTTTCTAGCAAATCGTGGTCTACCCGAGGACGGTAATAGAAACCCTCTAAGTTAGCTATGGTAGAAAGCTGCATGAGGTTTTGATAGCCCTGGTTATTCATCGCTAGCAGCGTCAAGTGCCACGGGGTTTTGTCTTTGGTTGGGTCTTTGTCTTTATGGGTCCTTGCTGCTACATATGTTTCCATACCTAAGACCGGCTTTATATCTGCACTCTTGGCAGCCTGATAAAACTCAATTGCGCCAGACAGAGTGCCGTGGTCGGTGATAGCAACAGCCTCCATACCGTCTGCTTTTACCTTGTCCATTAACTGGGGAATTTTGGTAAGCCCGTCTAGCAGGCTGTACTGGGTGTGGTTATGCAAGTGAACGAAATCTTTTGGCTTGATATCTGTTTTCGTTGCCATAGCTTTATGTGGCGCTACTTGCTGGGTTTTTGGTTTTTTGTAAGATAATTTTTTAGATCGTCAATCGCTTTGGTGACGTCTTTTACTACTTTATCCAGTTCTTTGTCGTCTGTTGTGCCCTCGTGCGCCAGTGACAAAACTTCCCTAGCTTTTTTTTGGGCAGTTACTGCAGCAACCACAGCCTCATCTAATCCCTTTTTGGCTTTGTCTTTTAGGGGGCCTGCCTCTTTTTTGGCTTTTTCCAGCAAATCATTTAGTTCGCTATGGGCAGATTTGAGTGTTTTCTCTGTCTCGCTCCAGGCTTTAGTGGTGGTCTTTTCTATGTCTTTCCTAGTTTCTTTGCCACTTTTAGGAGCAGTTAGAATGCCGGCAACATAACCTACCGCGCCGGCAATGGCAGCCCCAAGGGCAATTTTTTTGGTTTTGTCTTTCATTTACCCTCCTTGTCATCTCTGCTTTTTACAGTTTTAACAATATTACCAATTAATCGAGTGATCGCTACTCTGGAAGCTGCCTTCTGAAAGAATTCACCAGCAGCCTCTGCTTTATCCGCAATCTGTTCGGCTGTTTCTGCCACGTGCTTGAGCCTATTTAGCAGCTGGATAACCTTGATAAGCGCCACAATGCCCAGCAATAAAAAAATAGCAAGAAAAGTAGACAAGATTACGACCAGAACATCCTCACTGGTTCCCATAAGCTACATTATAACCTATATGTCTAATTGCTTTTTGATAAGTCTTTGCGCCAGTTCTGGGTTGGCTTTGCCAAGCGATTTTTTCATGACTTGGCCAACTAAAAAGCCTATGGCTTTTAGCTCGCCGGCTTTTACATCTGCTGCGGCTTGTGGATTTTCACCTAAAACTTCTTCTACAATTTTGGCAATTTCGCCTTCGTCAGACACCTGTATATAGCCCTGTTCCTGCGCGAATTTCTCTATATTTTCTGGTTTTGCTGCCTGGCCTAGCAAGCTAGTTAGCAAACTTTTGGCGCTAGTGGAACTTAGTTTGCCGCTTTTTAGCAACTCATAAACTTCTGCATAAATCTCTGCACGCACGGCGTCTTTTAGGTCTTCATCTACCTTGCCACCGCGCCTCATGGGTATCTCTATGTTCACAAAGTAATTTGCCAAAAACTTTGCGTGTTCTTTGTCTTTTATGCTCTCTTCAATTAATGGCAGGTAACTAAAGCGCTCGTCTTCTACTTCTGCCTCTAGCAAAGTTTCTATGTGGTCAGGGTTAAGCTTTAGGCTTTCTAGGCGCTCTCGCCACTGCCTGGGTAAAACTGGCATAGAGGCCTCCACATCCTTTATGTAATCTTCACTTAGCTCAACTGGCGGAATGTCTGGCTCTGGCATGTAGCGGTAGTCATGAGCCTCTTCTTTGCCGCGTTGAGCGAAGGTTTTTTGCTTGGCATCGTCCCAGCCGCGGGTTTCCTGGACAATCTTTTTGCCATTTTCTAGCAGCTCTGTTTGGCGTTTTATCTCGTACTCTACTGCCTTTTCTACGCTCTTAAAACTGTTTAGGTTTTTTGTTTCTGTGCGTGTTCCCAACTTGTTTGGGTCTTTGCTAACTGAAACGTTTACGTCAAAGCGCATGTTGCCATGGTAAAGGTCGGCGTCGCCCACGTCTGAGTAGCGCACTAGCAGGTATAGCTCACGCACATATGCTTTGGCTTGCTCGGCAGACTCTATGTCTGGCTCGCTCACAATCTCTAGCAGCGGCGTGCCGGCCCGGTTTAGGTCTACCAAGCTGTAATCTTTGCCATCTGGGTGGGTGTTTTTGCCGGCGTCTTCTTCTAACTGCACGCGGTTAAGGCGGACTATTTTGGTTTGGCCACCTCCGCCAGCTGGCGGATCTATTTCTACATGCCCGCCTTTTACAATTGGCTGGCTGAGCTGGGTAATCTGGTAGCCTTTGGGCAAATCTGGGTAAAAATAATGCTTGCGCTCAAAAATACTGTGTTTTTCTGGTCTAGAGTTGACTGCAAATGCAAACCTGGCTGCCTTGTCTACAGCAGCCTGGTTAAGCACCGGCAATGTACCCGGTAATCCTAGGCAAATAGGACTAATTAGCGTATTTGGTTCGGCATTTCGGGCATCGTTACCCACAGCCGCAAAAAGTTTGGTGTGCGTATTTAACTGAACGTGGCATTCTATGCCAATGCTCGGAATGTATTTCATACCTCCCTCGCAATGCTCAAGTTGCAATGTACAATTGTCAATGAATAGTCAATCAGGTAATGATTTAATACATTAAAACATTGGAAATTCATGCATTCGTTGAACATTGAACATTGAACATTGAACATTACTCCATCACTCCCAAATCTTTAAGGGCCTGCAAAAAGCCTAGTAGTGACTTTTTAACATCAGACTGTTTCAAACGTATGGCTGCCTCGTCTTTTAACTTTTTTGCCAGATTATGGGCAAACCAAATTGTGTCGTTGTCGCTCATAATGCGCTGCGCGCTCACCAGGCGCTCGCCGGTGCTTTTGCCCTTCAACTTTTTTCTCTTAAGTGCTTCGTCTAGCAGCTTGTCTGCGGTAATAACTGCCAGTGGCCAGGTTTCTTTGCTGGCGCAGTATTTTTGCAGGTCTTGCCAGTGACGCTTAAAGTAGCCCTTGCGCCTGTAGCGTTTAATAAATTTTATAGAGAAAAAAGCGATAACTAATAATGCAAAAACACCCACCATCAAACCCAGCACTGCCTTTTCGGTCATTTGAGCAACTCCTCTGTTTTATCTGCCATTTCTAACAATTCCCTGTCTTTCTTTTGGGGCGCGATCAGCTGCAAGCCTACCGGCAAGCCACTTATTTCACCGGCAGGAACACTAATTGCCGGCACGCCAACCAAGTTTACTGCAACTGTCATAATATCAGTTAAATACATTTTTAGCGGGTCATCTGTGTTTTGTCCTATTTTAAAAGCTGTAGATGGCGCGGTTGGCCCCAGCAAAAAGTCTACGTTACTAAATGCCTCTTTAAACTCGTTTATAAGCTTGGTCCTGACCGTTTGGGCGCGTTTGTAGTAGGCGTCGTAATACCCACTAGAAAGCACATAAGCTCCTATCATGATTCGCCGTTTGGCCTCGCTGCCAAACCCTTGGCTGCGCGATTTCTTGTAGCTTTCGTCTATGTCTTTTACGTCCTTGGCACTAAAACCAAAGCGTTGGCCATCGTATCGTGATAGGTTGCTGCTAACCTCTGCCGGGCAAATAATGTAATAAACAGCCAAAGCTAGGGGCAGTGAGGGCATGCTGACTTCTACTACTTCGGCTCCTGCTTTTTTAAGCTTTATAGTAGCGGCATCTATAACCTTTTTTACATCTTCATCAAGCCCATCAAAATACTCTTTAATTAACCCTATTTTTTTGCCTTTTAGGTTACCTGCCAAGTCCGTATAGCCTTCTTTGCCTCGTTCGATGGTCGTGGAATCAAACTCGTCTTTGCCCGCCATTACATCTAGCACCAAGGCTGCGTCTTCTACGCTCCTAGTGAGCGGGCCAATCACATCTGTACTGCTGGCCATAGCTATTACGCCGTAGCGCGACACCAGCCCATACGTAGGTTTATAACCCACAGCACCACAAAAGGCTGCCGGCAGGCGGATAGATCCGCCTGTGTCTGTACCCAGTGCAAACGGCGCCATGTCTAACACCACGGCTGCAGCCGATCCGCCAGAGCTGCCGCCGGGAACCCTGGTTTTGTCGTGTGGGTTGTGCGTGGCAAAAAAGTCGCTGTTTTCTGTGCTAGACCCATGAGCAAAGGCATCTAGGTTGGCCTTGGCCACACAAATGGCCCCTTCTGCTTCTAGCCGTTCTATGGCAGTTGCCTGGTAGGGCGTGTCAAAGCCTTTCAAAATATTGCTAGCGGCAGTAGTGTCTGCGCCAAATGCTAAAAAGTTGTCTTTGGCTATAAACGGTACTCCGGCTAGCCTGCCAGCGTCCTCGCCCTGGGCAATTTGCCTGTCAATTTCATCGGCCCTCTTTAGCGCCCGCACCTCTGTGGTGGCGATTATAGCCTTATAATCTTCGTTTTCTTTTATGGTTTTTAGTGACTGCTGCACCAGCTCTTTAGCAGTGCGCTTGCGAGTTTGGACGTCTTTAACAAGACTAGATACAGAACCCCACTGGCTCATGCTAACACCCGTTTAACTTTGATTTGGTTGTCTTGAGCGGCCGGAACGTTCTTTAGTAGATCCTTAGGAGTAGTCTTGTAATCTTTTACCTCATCTTCGCGCGTCACGTTTTTTAGACCCGTTACCTGATATGTAGGCTCCAGATCATCAACTTCTACTTTTTGTAGTTGCTCCACATAGGCTAAAATTTCGCTGATTTCACCCCTAAACTTCTCAACTTCCCCATCTGTAAGCTCTAATTTGGCTAAACGAGCCAATTTTAAGACATCTTCTCGCGTAAGTTTGCCCATAGTATTTGCATATTATACCACCAAACCTATCTGTTTTAGATTTCTACTGGCGTAATTGTTGCTAGCCGCGGAATGAAACCGCGGTCTTCGGTGAACTCATGACCAAGTCGGTGCCCATTTGCTTGCGCTTCTTCAGACAGCTCCAATAATGTAGCGGCTATAAACAGTCCATGCGTGAAGAAAATTGTGTAGTTAAGCTCGCCGGTTCTAATAATTTCTATCAGGCGCTTTGCGCGCTCGCGCGTTTCATCTGGTGCCCACCTCTCCCTTGCATGCTTTGCCACAGGGTCAGGAACCCCCATTACGGTCCTATCAAATTCTGCTTCGTTAATTACAGGGTGTATATGCACTTTTTTAAATCCTGCAATTTGTGCTGTTTGTTGTGGACGAACAAACTCAGAGGAAACTACAGGCAGATCATATTCAGATGGAATTATTCCGTATTGGTTTTTAAGAACTTCTGCTAATTCCTGTGCTTGTTTTACGCCCTTTTCTACCAGGGGCGAGTCCACGTTGCCAAAAGCCGTAAAATCACGCTGATTAGCATACGATTTTGCGTGTCTTACCAAAAGTATCTCTGCCATACTTTAATTATAGACCCGCTTTCAACCTACCCGATACTTTTTTGCTCATGCTTGCATTTTCGTAGTTATAGTTGAAACTATATATAAAGAGCGTTAGGAGGCATCCATGGGTAGGTACATTCCACCTTCTGAGTTAGCAATAAACCAGAGGCACAAACACAAAGTTAAACCAAAGAGTAGCTTTGAAGAAATACTCGCTATACAGGAGTCGCTTCCCGAGCTAGTACACCAGCTTTTTGAAAAACGACCCGACCTGGTTACTATGGTGGATTTTGCACATGCTTCTGCGCGCATTGACCAAAGGATAAGGAGCGCATTAGGCCATCTCGCACATCGCGCTCTAACATCGGCCATGAAAGAAACTTTGATTTATGTACCGCAACATACAGGCTATTACGCTCACGAATTCAGTTTGCCAGCAATTCCACTATACGGTGTAGAAACTTACTATGTAGAAGGTAGTAGTTTTTCCGGCTATGGCGTCTCTCACGAAGAAGGATACTGGGGTACCCATGCTGTACTTCTGACAGAAGATGGAACAGTTTTCACGCCTGGCAAAAAAAGAGAATCATTTTTCATTGAAGATGAGGGAAGAAACTGCCATATTGCCGTAGGTTACACTGGCCTTACGCAAGTAACATCCTATCCTGACGCGGTTTCTCTAAATATACAAATTCAACAACAGCTCAACGCACAGAATAGTTAATACAACTCGCTGTTTTTATACTCCAAGGCATATAATTGAGTTGTGGCAACTTATGAAGATTTTGAGAAGTTAGATGTGCGGGTTGGCAAGGTTGTAGGGGTTGAGGACTTTCCGGAAGCACGCAAGCCCAGCTACAAGCTAAATATAGACTTTGGCAAAGAGCTTGGCATTAAAAAGTCTTGCGCACAGTTACCGACGAACTACACCAAAGAAGATTTAAAAGACAAGCTGGTGCTAGGCGTGGTCAATTTCCCTCCCCGCCAAATTGGCCCAGCCGTTTCAGAAGTATTGACCCTGGGCGTACCAGACAAAGACGGCAACTGCATTCTCATAGAGCCAACCAAAGTCGTCCCCCTCGGCGGCAGACTATATTAAACTCTTCTGTTTTTAATCTCCCGGGCGCATAATAGTTATGTGGCCGAAGTTAATCATCAAAGAATTAAAAGTTTATACGGTGAGATATATGGCATCCTAAGCCAACTTGCCCCTGTAGAACAAGGCAACTATTCTTCGTCAATAGGTGCTCACTACAACTCTACTGTTGATGATTTGTCCAAACAAACAAATACAGATTATTCGCGACATAAGCTCACTAAAGAGTACCAATGGGATGATTATTATGATTCACAGTCCGCACGATCTAAAATTGGTTCGCTCGTTTCCAGATTAGAACAAGAATACGGATTTGGAGCACAAAATAGCACCAAAACTAAGCCGCCTGTGGTTGTAACTGTAAATCAAAACCAGCAAGTATCTGTTAGCGTTACCCCAATTAGTCAACTTATTGAAAAAGAAGAAGACCCAGAAATAAAACAACTCTTAAAAGATTTATCTGTGGCGGCTGAGAAAAAGGATGAGGCAACTAGCAAAACTGTTATTAAAAATCTTGCTGATAAAAGCTGGCAAGTTTTTCTGCAGGCTATACCTTATATTCTGGAACGCGGGGGTAGATAGGAGAGGATTAATAAGTGAAAAGGCATGAACAATTACGTATTAGCAAGGATTTTGTTAAAAGACTGGAAACTATTGGATTAACAAAAGAGCAAATCGCAGAGCTTACTAGAATGGACAGGAGTTCTGCTATTGAGTGGATAAAAGAATTTCAGAGTAATTTATCAAAGCCACCGAAAGGCTTTGTACCTGAGATCGGAAAGCATATTGAATGGGTTGATATAGTAGAGATGGTTTTTAGAGTGTTAGATTTTGACAGGAGTAAAACCGTTATAACGCCCGACGGGCAAGTTCATGCAAGTACAAAGACTCAGCCGTACGGATATCTACTGGTTGAGTCTCCGACACTAAACCAACCTGTTGGGCTCCCAATAATCCACAAGAAGGACTTTCTGTTAGCAAGTAGTGTTTTTGATGAACCATGGCTAGCAGAACAGATAAACGGTCCGCATGCTGAGTTATTGGTAACTTATGCTCCTAAATCTATATGGCGCAACGGAAAGTCTAAAAGCCCTTGGCACGCACTTCACTACACTATTGCTCCTAGGAGTACATTGGAAAGTTACTATTCCGACAATGAACGGGGCGATAAACGAATGAGCAACCCCGAACCAGAGATACTATTTGGTCCCTTTAAGTATACTGGTGAGATTGTTGTTGGCTCAGTAGATAAACCCAATGTTTAGTTACTCCGTCATCCATAGAATTCATAGAGGAGTGGACATTATTTATCTACGAGTTTGGATTTTATGTCGGCAATTATATCGCGGGGTTCGGCGGCTTTTTCGAACGTATTACAAACAGCAAAACAATTGCCTATCTATTTATATTCTGCGCTATAGCGTATTTTATAAATAAACTGCAGTTTGGATCTCAGGCTTTCGGGCTTACAGGAGGCTTACAGGGTGGCACCTGTAAATGGGAGTTTTGTGTTATAGCTTGGTTTTGATGTCGGTGATTATATCTCTAAGTTCGGCGGCTTTTTCGAACTCTAGGTTGGCGGATGCCAGATTCATTTGAGAAGTTAAGTCTTTTATGAGGTTGCCGTATTCATCTTTTGGTATTTTCTTTAGATCCAGTTTGGCTTTTTTGGCTTCTTCGTCTAGCTCTGGTCGCATACTAGCCTCTACCGCCTTAGATATGCCGGTGGGGGTAATGCCGTGCTTTTTGTTATGCGCTTTTTGAATCTTGCGCCTGCGGTTTGTCTCGTCCATGGCGCGCTGCATGCTGCCGGTTACGTGGTCTGCATACATTAGCACGCGGCCGTCTACGTGCCGGGCCGCCCGGCCTATGGTCTGTATCAGCGCTTGCTCGCTGCGAAGGAATCCTTCTTTGTCTGCATCTAGTATGGCTACCAAGCTGACCTCTGGCAGGTCCAAGCCCTCGCGTAGCAGGTTTATGCCTACCACTACGTCATAGACACCCAGCCTCAGGTCGCGCAGTATGTCTGTGCGCTCTAGCGTTTCTATGTCGCTATGCAGATAGGTAACCTTTATGTTTAGTTCTTTTAGATAATCGGTTAGGTCCTCTGACATGCGTTTTGTGAGCGTTGTCACAAGCACCCTGTGACGTCTTTCTACCGCGCTTCTGATTTCTGCTATAAGGTCATCAATTTGACCGTCTATGGGGCGAACCTCTATGGGCGGGTCTAGCAGGCCTGTGGGGCGGATGATTTGCTCTGCCGGTTTAGGGCTGCGTGAAAGTTCGTACTCTGCCGGTGTGGCGCTAACATATACCACCTGGTTTACATGCTTTTCAAACTCCGTAAAGGTCAGCGGGCGATTGTCTAGCGCACTGGATAGGCGGAAGCCGTAGTCTACCAGCACTTCTTTGCGCGCGCGGTCACCGTTGTACATGCCGCGCACCTGTGGAATGGTCATATGGCTTTCGTCTATAAACATCAAAAAATCATCTGGGTAATAATCTAGCAGCGTGGCTGGCTGCTCGCCAGGTTCGCGGTCAGTCAGGTACCTAGAGTAATTTTCTATGCCTTTTACAAACCCGGTTTGCTCTAGCATTTCTAGGTCAAACTTTGTCCGCTGCTCCAGCCGCTGGGCTTCCAGTAATTGGCCGTGCTTTTTAAAGTAAGCCAGCCGCGCGTTTAGCTCGTCTTGGATTTTAGCTAGTGCTGTCTTTAGCTTGTCTTCTGGGGTTACAAAGTGAGAGCTTGGAAATATGCGGACTTCAGATGGTTTGCCCAGCACCTCGCCAGTTAACGGGTCTATCTTTGTCAACCGGTCTAGTTCGTCGCCAAACAGCTCGGCGCGGTAGGCAAACTCTTCGCCGGCTGGAAATACGTCTATTACATCACCTCGTACGCGGAACGTGCCGCGGTGAAAGTCTATGTCGTTGCGCTGGTACTGGATGTCAGTCAACCGCCTTAGCAACTTGTCGCGCACTATGCGTTCGCCGCGCTTCAAACTAATACTTAGCTGATTGTAATCCGAAGGCGAGCCAATGCCGTAAATGCATGATACGCTGGCCACAATGATAACGTCTTTGCGGCTTAGCAGCGCGTCTGTAGCTGCGTGGCGCAGCCGGTCAATTTCTTCGTTTATGTCGCTGTCTTTTTCTATGTATGTATCGGTACGCGGCATATAAGCCTCTGGCTGGTAGTAGTCAAAATAGCTCACAAAGTAATGCACCGCGTTGTCTGGAAAGAAATGTTTGAATTCGTTATATAGCTGGGCGGCCAGGGTTTTGTTGTGGCTGAGTACCAATGTAGGTTTTTGGACGTTTTGGATGACATTGGCCATAGTAAAAGTCTTGCCACTGCCAGTTACACCCAGCAGGGTTTGCTCTTTGACGTCTTTTGCTAGGCCATTGGTCAATGCCGCAATAGCCGCCGGCTGGTCGCCGGTGGGTTTGTATTTAGAAGACAGCCGAAACTTTGTGCTCACCCACTAATTTTAGCAGGCTACAGGGTTTGCATAGACTTGGATTTGGCCAAAAAGCTGTCCCATGCCTTTTGTTGCTTGGCCTGTACCGCCGCGTCTTCTGAACAATACGCCTGGGAACGAGTCATGAGATAGACGTTGTTGCCAATTATGACTCCGCTGCCTCCATCATTTATATGCTGCTCATATGTTTTGTCTAACATAGGGTCGACCTCATCCTTGGACACCTTGCTGACCGCTACTATGCCGGTTTTTTCTGCAGCACATTCGTCGGTATCTTTTATGGAGCTGAGCGATACGTATGCGTATCCGTTTTGCATGACGTAGTATGCATCGGTTGTTGCGTCGTCTAGCTCAACCTTCACGCCCCACTCTTTTATTTCCAGATATTTTGTTTGTTTTTCCTCGGGTTTTTGCTGCTCGCTACTAGACTGGTTGTCACTGGCCGGCTGAGCTTGATCGTTGTTTTTGCCTTGTTGCCATACCCACAAGCCCAAAAGTATTAGCAACAAGATCAGCAGTAGCAGCAGCAAAAGCTCCCATACGCCAAAACCTTTTTGGTTGTTTTTAAGTTTATACATATCGCCCCCCTTTAATTAATATAAGTCTTTGTAACGAGCATATTCTTGCTCGAGTAGTTTGGTTAGCCTTGCTAGTAACTCTTCTGGCCCATGGTCAAACATAATTCTTTCGTTTGGTTCGCGCCCGGCGGCTTTAAGCACGTCTTTTATTTCGGCTCCTGTGCCACCTGCACCCTCTAAAAAACCAATTGGCGTGTCTGTTTCTATGGCTATCATTGCTTCGTGCATGGTGCCCAAACGCCCACCAATACTGACTACAGCGTCTGCAGAATTTATAAGAAAGGCGTCTCGCCCCACATAATGCATGCCGGTATATATAATCACATCAAATGGCTCGGTGGGCAGACGGTACTTCATGACATGCTCTACCTTGGTTGCTGCCGGGCTTACGCCCACGCTCATAGAACCACCAGCCTTTTTATAAGCTGTTGCGGCTATGTGGGCTATTCCGGTGGTGGCTCCGGTTAGAAGCGCGTGGCCACCACTAGCAATAGCTGCTCCAGCTGCTATGGCCAGATCTTCGCCGGCTTTCATACTTGGCCCCCGTGCTGCGCCAGACACGCAAATTTGGTACATAACCTAAACAGCCCCTTTCAGTGTTTTTGAGGCAAGCAAAGTAGAGCCTTGCTCTAGCTGGCGTATAACTTCGTCGCGTATACCCTCGTATGCCATGTAGCGCGCCAGTAGCTCTTGCCATAGGTTTCGCCGCATGTGGCCTATGTAATGCCTGCCAAATTCTGAGTCTCTGGACAAAGACAATGAATTGTCTAGCATATTAAACGACACTGCCTTGCCCCGGCCAATGTAGTCCAAGCCTTTCCAAAAGTTCAGGGCTGGCTCTAGCTTGTACAATGCGTCTTCTGCATGGGTCCATGACACGTCTTCGGCTGACAAGTGCGGATCAAATGCCTCTGGCCAATAGCCTTGGTTGCCGCGTGCCAAGTATCGCCCCAGGGTATGCCAGTCTAGCGGTTGGCCCTTTACATGTGCTACTACCGGAGATGCATTTACAAACACATCCTGTATGCGTTTTCCAAACTCTGGCCTAACCTGATGCAGTTGAATATAGCTGCTAGATGAGCGCAGATAGTTTATGGCATGCAGCAGCAAACTTATAAACGCCAGGGCAGATCCGGGTTGCATAGCGCGCTGGGGTGGCACAGCCACGACCGCACCCAATTGTTTGCCAACTATAACCGTACGCCCCTGGGCAGCCAGTTTGGCACGAACCCCGTTCCATCGCTTGCCTGAAAGTACCAAAATGTTTATTTTTACACGCTCAAAATCGCCCGGCATAACAGATTTGTATTGCTTGGTTAGGCTATCTGCCCAAACTTGGTTTTCTACATGAAACGCGGTTGTAAAGATAGCGGCAATCTGCTCGCGTTTAAGCATAGAGTCTAGGGATTTGTAGCCTAGTTCTTTCATGAGCTTCTTTGGCGGAATAGATTTTATGAGCCGCTTGGCCACGCTTGTTTTTAGAGCCCAGCCATCTAGTGGTATGTCCATTTTTTTGACTGTTTCTACCACCCTTTCTACCACTTCGTCTGGGTTTGTTGGGTCGCTAATACCAAGGGCCCGGACCAAAAAACTGTCGTGCAAACGCGTAAGCTCCTGAAGGCCATGAAACAGCTCTCGCTCGGTGCTGTCACGCGGGTCTAGGCCAAGTTCTTTGGTTTTTAGATGGACCAATCGGTTAATGTCTGAAGATAGCCGAATGTCTTCACTGGGGTAACCACTAGAAGACTCAAGTGCGTTAATGGTCTCCGCAAATGACAGATGGTCATCTAGACCCAACAGGTCCGCTAAACTCTTTGACATAGTTGTTTATAGATTAGCATAAGCCACATATGTCTACCAGAGACTATAGTTTTTCTGGTTTGTACCAATCCGGGGCCTTTTCTAGAAGTCGGGCTATTTGTTCCTGCTCTAAAAGCCCTGCTTGGGCGCCTACCTTTTGGACCACGCTCATAGCATTGATTGGGGCCCACTGCAGCGCGCCTTCTATGTTGCTGCCCTTGGCCAGCGCAGCCACAAAGGTAGAAGAAAACGCATCGCCCGCGCCAGTACGCTCAAACGGAGGTTTGGGATCTGGGTAGTTAGGCATTTTGAACCTGCCCTCTGGACCGCTAGCATATGCTCCGTGCGGACCGTCGGTTATAACGACAATCTTTGGCCCCAGTGCGTGCAGCTTGTCAAACAAATCGTCTAGGCGCGCGTGGTTGCCGTTGCTTACCCCTGCCGCTTCCTCGCGGTTAAGCAGCAACACCTCACTGTGTTTGTAAATGCGTTTTAAACGTTCGGTGCCGGCCTTCATTTGGAATGTGCCAGGTTGAAACGCCAGTTTGGTCTCTGGGTGGTCATCTAGCCAATCAGCCAAGTCATCATGAAACGGCAGTGCATGTTCACTAATAGAGCTAAAGTAAAGCCAGTCTGGAATTTCGTCGCGCCTAAGATGCGGCCAGTAGTATTTGTACTGCTCATGTTTGATCAAAATTGTTCGGTCTTCTTTGTACCAAAGCACATAGTGGTAATTGCTTATTTTGTCGTGCTGGATCCTGACAAAGTCTGTATCTACCTTATTGTCATGTAGTGTGCGCAGCATTTCCCGACCGTGCCGGTCATCGCCAATATTTGCCATGAGTGCGCTTTTAAACCCTAGGCGCGCAAAGCTCACAGCAGCATTTGCCGCATTGCCTACGGCTGCTACAACCTCTACGTGGTCAAACGGCATCTTGGTACCAAACGGCAGGCTCAGCCAGGCACCCTCTTCGTTATAATAGGTGTGGCTGGATTCGTCTAAAAGCCTTATGAAGCAGTCGGTAACCATGTCGCCCACCGCTAGTATTTCTACGTCTTTTTTGTCTGCTTTTTCTTCCACCCCTATTTCCTTCGTTGACCCTAGTGTATCACAGCTTTGTTAGAGGAATTAAACACGTCTATTTTGGTCTCTACAACTTTTTGGACGGCTGCAATTACACCGTCCATAAGCTTTACCACCGCGTACTCGTCTGGGTTTTCTTTTAGCACTTTTTCTAAGGTTTTACGGTATGCTACGCGCATATCTGAGTTTATGTTTACTTTAGTTACGCCTATTTTTACGGCACCCCGAAAGTAATGCCCAGGTGTGCCACTGCCACCGTGAAGAGATATATTGCAATCAACAGCGTCCCTTATTTGCTGCAGCAGTTCTAGGTCAAGTATTTTTGGCACCGGGTACTGGCCGTGCAAGTTGCCTATGGCTGCGGCATAGGTGTCTATGCCTGTGGCTTCTACAAAGCTCTTTGCGCTTTCTGGGGTGCTAAAGGTTTTTTTGATCTCGCTAAAGTCAAACTTTTCTTTGTGCAAGTTCGAGCTGCCGCCAAAGTAGTGCGGTTCGCTCTCTACCATGGCTCCGGTCTTTTTGGCATATTTCACCACTTCGCGGGTAGCCTCTATGATTTCCTCTAAACTGGCGTTGTGGTTGGCCTGCGAAATATCTATGTGAATGCACTCGAACCCAGCGTCTATGCCGGCCTTGGCTGCTTCTACAGACGGCGAATGGTCTAGGTTGATGTACATTTCTATGCCGTAGTCTGCCTTATAGTTGTCTACCAAGTCGCGCACGTTATCTAACCCCAGGGCATCTACTTCGCCCTGGCTGACCTCAACTAGCACGGGGGAGTTTTTTGCCTTTGCAGCGCGTGCTACTGCAATTAGGGTCTCTTGGTTATCTAGGTTAAAGGCACCCAGGGCAAAGTGCTGCTGCCGCGCACGCTCAAAAGCAGCACGGGCTTTTTGGCAATTTTTCTTTATCTCTTTTTTTGTGGACATGTTTAACCGCCCTGCGAAGAATCGTCTCTTCGCTGGGACCCCTCTTTTTTCTTTTCCATCACTTCGTGTGCTGCAAGGGCTATGTGTTTGCCGGTTAGGCCAAAGTGTTCTAGCAGCTCTTCTGGGCTGCCAGATTCGCCAAACCGGTCGTGCATGCCAATGCGTTTCATGGGCACTGGGTGTTCTTCGCCCAGCAGTTCGGCAACCGCTCCGCCCAGGCCACCGATTATTTGGGCTTCTTCGGCGGTAATCACGGCGCCAGTTTTATGCACGCTTTTTAATATAGTCACTGCGTCTAGCGGCTTTATGGTAGGCACGTGAATTACTTCGGCATCTATGCCGTTTTTAAACAGCAGTTCTGCGGCAACCAGCGCCTGGTAGGTCATAGTACCAGTGGCAATAATGCTAATATCATCGCCTGGCGCATAAACATATGCCCTGCCTAGCTCAAACGGCGTATGCGGTGTGGTAAATACCGGCGTGGCCTCGCGCGCCAAACGCATATAGGATGGCCGCTTGTCTTTAGCAAGTGCCAAGGTAGCACGCTCTGCCTCCAAGCTGTCACCGGGTGCAACCACTATCATGTTTGGCATAGCACGCATGAGCGCAATGTCTTCTAACATTTGGTGTGTGGCACCGTCTGGACCAACTGATACGCCGGCATGAGAACCAATTATTTTGACAGGTTGGTCGTTTAGCGCAATAGTAGTACGGATTTGCTCCCAGTTTCGCCCAGGGCTAAAAGCCGCGTAGCTAGATACAAACGGGATCTTGCCCATGGCCGCCATGCCAGAGCCCACGGTAACCAAGTTTTGCTCAGCCACGCCTACCTCTACAAAACGCTCAGGAAAGGCTTCTTTAAACAGATGCATTTGGGTAGATTCAGTCAGGTCGGCACAAATTGCTACCACGTCGTCGCTGAGTTTGCCTGCTTCAAGTAGCCCTCGACCGAATCCTTTCCGTATTGGCTCGGAAACAATGTCTTTGGCATCAATATCTTTTACCAGATGTGCTTCAGTCATAAAAACCCCCAAAAAAGCTCAAGCAAGTGCTTTGAATCCGAGCGATCATTCGTGCTCCGATCTAATCTTGCCGCGAAGCGTCCTGAGCTCTTTCAAAGCTTTGACCGCTTGTTCGTGGTTAGGCGGCATGCCGTGCCAGGCAAAGTCGTATTCCATAAAATCTACACCCTTGCCGGGTACGGTGTGGGCTAGTATCATACTGGGCTTTTCAGTAACCGCGCGCGCCATAGCACAAGCATCAATAACCGCCTCTATGTTATTGCCGTCTATTTCCGTGACATGCCAGCCAAACGCCTCCCATTTGGCCTTTAGGTCTTCTAGTGGCATGACGTTTTCTGTAAGCCCGTCTATTTGTATATTGTTACGGTCGGTTATGGCAATAATTTTGGACAGATTGTACTTGGCCGCAAACATAGCGGCTTCCCAGGTGTTACCCTCGTCTTGTTCACCGTCACTCATAACTACATATACCCAGCGGTGAACGTCTTTGTTTATTTGAAGAGCCAATGCCATACCAGCTGCCTGGGACAGGCCCGAGCCCAGTGGGCCGCTAGTGGTTTCCATGCCCGGCAATTTAAGACGTTCCGGGTGGCCTTGCAACCTGGTCCCAAGTTTGCGCAGTGTCATTAGCTCTTCACGGTCAAAGTAACCGGCGTGCGCCATGGTGGCGTAGCGTACTGGCACGCAGTGACCATTGCTTAGCACCAAAACATCGCGCTGGTCCCAGTCTGGCTTTTTGGGGTCGTGTTTTAGTATGTCAAAATATAGCGCGGTAAAAATATCTGCCAACCCTAACGGACCCGCACTATGCCCGCTGCCAGCATGCTCTAACATGCGGATAATATCTAGGCGAATATCGTAGGCTTTAAGCTCTAGTTCCTGAATGGACATTTTTTGTGGCATAGGATAACTTACGCCCCTTTTATGACTGATTTCAGTTTAACATAAGCGTCATGGGGTGAGTCGCTGTTTTGGATAAACCCGCCCACGTTTAGCACATCTATCCCGTGTTTTGCCAAATAGCGGGCGTTTGCCAAGTTTACGCCGCCGTCCCATCCAATTTCAAAGTGGTGTTTGTGCTGGTTTAAAACCCTCGCTTTTTCGGTCAGGTTTAGGTTTGCCTCTCCGCCATAAAAGCCCAGGTGGCCGCTAAAGATTAGCACGTGGTCAACATGTTCGTATGCCGGCGCAATAACTTTGGGGTGGGTCTTTGGCAACATCGCCACGCCAATTTTTATGCCGTGCTCATGCAGCTTACTAGCCATTTCCAAAAAATTGCCCTCTGCCTCTGCATGCAAAATTGCCATATGCGGCCTAAGCTTTATGACGTAATTTAGGTAATTTTCTGGACGTTTGTACATAAGGTGCAGGTCGGCTTTGACATTTTCTGGCCACCACACTTGGTTTAGGCTCACTGTCTGGCTGGGTGCAAACACCCCGTCCGTCAGGTCTATCTGAACCCTTTTGGCAAACGGCTCAACCCGTTCCATTTGCTCGCGGTATTCATGCGCGTCTTTGGCTAGTATTGCTGGACATATTGTTGCCATGGCTATCCTAGTTGATCCAGTTCGTTATTTCGTCTAACAAATCTGGGTGCTGCTGCAAATGGTGTGTCTAGCCACGAACGTACTATTTCTGTGGCATCAGAAGAACTCAGCACGTCCGCCGGCAGGCAAAGCACATTGCTGTCGTCGTCATTGCGCGAAGCCCGTACTAAACCTCTGTCATAGCCCAAGCAAGCCCGTATGCCCTTGAACCTGTTGGCTGCCATGCACATGCCCTGGCCGCTGCCGCACAGCAAAATACCGCGCGCTTCTGGGTCGTTTGACGCCTGCATAGCGTGGACTACTTTGGCTGCAAAGACGGGGAAATCATCGTCTGGGTTGGGGTGGTCGTCGCCCTCATCTGAAGTCTCGTGACCAAGTTGAAGCAGCATTTGCTCCAATTTTTCTTTTAGCTCATAACCCCTGTGGTCAGCACCTATATATATTTTCATGACCCAATTTGTTTGCCCACATCAGCCACCAGCTCTACCAAGCGGTTGCTGTAGCCCCACTCGTTGTCGTACCACACAACCACCTTGGCCAAGTTGCCGTCGACTACATTTGTAAGCAGCAGGTCAACTATGCCCGAATAGCTGTTGCCTACATAATCTTTGCTAACTAGCGGCTCATCTGAAACGTCTAAAATTCCCTGAAAATACGGTTCTTTGACTGCTTTTTTAAACACCTCGTTTATCTCTTCTATGGTTGTGTGCTTTTTTAACACCATAGTTACGTCGCTAAGTGAAACTACAGGGCTGGGCACGCGCACGCTTAGGCCGTCAAATTTGTCTTTTAGTTGTGGCAAGGTTCTGGTAACTGCTATGGCTGCCCCGGTAGTGGTAGGCACTATGTTTTCTGCAGCAGATCTAGATTCACGCAAGTCTTTGGCCGGGCCGTCTTGCAAAGCCTGGCTGGCCGTATAGCTGTGCACCGTGGTTAGCATGGCTTTTTCTACGCCGAATTCTGCGTCCATAATGGCCATAACTGCCGCGACCGAATTGGTTGTGCAGCTGGCATTACTTATAATGTCGCCGGCTTTGCCCAATGCTTCTTCGTTGGCTCCAATTACCAAGGTTTCAATGTCGGCACTCTTGGTAGGCGCAGAGATAATTACTTTTTTGGCACCGGCCGTCAAGTGTTTGCCTGCGTCTTCTTTTTTGGTAAACAGCCCTGTAGATTCTATAACCACATCTACGTTTAGCTCTTTCCACGGCAGTTTGGTGGGATCTCTTTCTGCGCTAACCGGAATGGCTTGGTTGTTTACTATTATATGGGTTTCATCAAACCCCACCTCGTGTTCATAAGCCCCGTAGTTGGTGTCGTGTTTTAAAAGATAAGAAAGTGTTTTTGTATCTGTGAGGTCGTTTATGGCCACCACTTCTAAATCTGGTCGGTCAAACGCTATCTTAAACGCATTCCGCCCAATCCGCCCAAACCCATTAATCGCCACCCGTGTTTTCATGTACTACCCTCTAGTTAGCTTACTTGCTTATATTCTAAGGTTAAGCACTATAACTATGCAACTAAAATAGTTGTTATTAAATGAGTTCTAGGTCTGCTGCGCTAATGTTGCTAAATAATCCGCTGATCTCAGAACGGTGCATACCTAGTATGTAGGTTGCCGCTTGGCGGGCTTTGTAAAACTCTTCACGGTCAACTCTAACCTCAACACCAAGCGCCATGTAATCATAAAGCTCCAGTGCCGCCATTGTCTTTGCGCCAATTCCTTCCAGATCAGGACTTTCATTTGCAAGCAATCTCTGCCGTAGTTCTGGGTCGATTGCTAGTGTCCCAGTGTAATGTGAAGTTGTAGTCATAATTACATATTATACTACTTTTTCAAAATATTATCAAGCCTGGAGTTGGTTGTCAATTACGTGCCTTAGTAGTTCTTTATGCAGATAATACTCAAACTCTTTTACTGCCTCTTCTAAGGGTCTCCACTGGAATTTGTCATGCTCATAGCTCAACTTTACTAACTTAGATTTTGTTCTGGCGGTATAAAAGATAAACACCGCGTTCGTTTGTTGTTCGCCTTTGTTGTCCTTCCAAATTCTTACTTCTGTCTTGGTGTACACCGGCATTAGGCTGCTTACCTCTAGGCCGGTTTCTTCTGCAATTTCACGGTTTACACTTTCAAACAACTCTTCGCCGTCTTCATACATTCCGCCTGGTAAATCCCATTGCAGTGGACGGCGAATGTCCGTCTTGCTCCGGCGCAACATTAACATCTCGTTATCTTCGTTAAAGATAACGGCTTTTTGAATTACTTCGGTTTTCATCTGCTGGTAGCATCTACTTCTTGCCTTTGCTGCTCCCAAAGGGCTTCGGTTTCGGCTATTTGCTCTGGAGTTACCAAAGAAAGGCTGTCGATCCCTACTACGAAGCGCCGCTTTTCTTCATGACCTGGGTACGATACGCGAACCGAACCATTTCCTGCGTCACAGATTGTGTAGTTATACGGTGGCAGCCACCAGCCGCTGCTTCCGTCTTTTATATTGCCAGCCGTGACGGTTGTCCAAGATTCCCCCATCTTTACTGAAACACTACTGACGAATCCAGTAATTGGTAGTGTTTCACCAAGCTTTTCTTGTAGTTCCTGGCTTGCCCACTCTTGCCAGCGATTTTTCTTGGCAGTGGCTACCTTTAGTTCATCTTTTGCATCTTTTAGGTAGCGAAGTTTGTCTTCCAGGCTTAGACCGGGTACTTCCATGCTCATTTTTTGGCTCTTTCTATAGACTCGGTTATGACTTTTTTGGCGGCTTCTGCATCGCCCCAACCATTGAATTCAACTTTTGTTCCTTGCCAGTTCTTTTTCCAAGCTTTGTACTGCTTGTAAAAATGTTCAATCATGGGTTTAAAGTTTGGGCCTAGATCTTCTAGTGACGTAATGTGTGATTTCGTTACATCTTCTGCGGCTAAGGTAATAAGCTTTTCGTCAGCTTCTCCGTCATCCACCATATAAAGAACGCCCACGGCTCGTACGGGCACTACTACCCCCTGTGGAACGGGCTCATCAATAATAAGCATGGCATCCAAAGGATCGCCGTCTTCGCAGAGCGTATCCGGCACGTATCCATAATCGGTCGGGTAACCTAGACTAGCTGTCCCGTTTACTCTATCCAGGAATAATCGGCCGGTTTTTTTATCGAGCTCATACTTATTCACGCTGCCTTTTTGGATTTCAATCACAACATTTATGACACTTGGAGCGCCATCTCCATAACTTACATCTGCCATCAAACTCTCCTTTCGTATTTGGTTCTATTGTACACTAAACACTGATGAGAGTGATGCTAGAGGGCAAAGAAAAAATCAATCACAACGTAACTACGTTTTGGTTTAGGCCGCCACATGAGGTTAGCTACATCGCCGGGCAGTTTATAGAAATAACCCTGCCTCACGCTAACCCAGATGAGCGCGGCATAAAGCACTGGTTTACTTTGTCTTCTTCGCCTACCGACCCATTGTTATCAATTACTACAAAATACGCTAGCGAAAAAAGCAGCACCTTTAAGCGTATACTTTTTAACTTAAAGATAGGTGACGAAATACAGATGTCTGACCCCATGGGGGATTTTGTACTGCCCAAGGACAAAACCATCCCCCTCGTTTTTGTAGCAGGTGGCATAGGCATAACGCCGTTCCATAGCATCGTTAAGTGGCTGTTAGATACCGGTGAGAAACGTAAAATTCAAGTTATTTTGGCTGCTCACGCCGCAGAAGATCTATTGTTTGTAGACCTGTTTAGGCAGTATGGGGTAGAGCCGGTGCTGGCAGTAGACACAGACGGTAGGCGGCTTTCTGGCCGGTTTATCCTGGACACAATTGGCAAGCCTGGCAACAAGCTCATCTATGTTTCTGGCCCAGAGCCCATGGTAGAAACGCTCAATGCTGATTTGGAAAAACTAGGCGCAGCAAAGAACCAGCTGGTTGGCGACTTCTTCCCAGGCTACGAAGTTATCTAAAATTACTGAACCTGTATAGGCATAAGCTCGCCGCCGCGATCCATGGCCTCTAAGTGTTGGCGAATCATCAGCGCGGCTGTGGCACCCTCGCCCACGGCACTAGCAATCTGCATGGTGGCGCCGCTTCGCACATCACCCGCGGCATAAACACCTTTCACAGAAGTTTCTAACCGGCTGTCTGTTTTTATAAACCCAACCTCATCTAGCTCAATACCTGAGTCTTTTAGAAACTCGGTGTTTGGTTTTAGTCCTACAAAAACAAACACGCCGTCTGTGGGGAACTCTACCTTTTTGCCGGTTTTCGTATCTGTGCCAACTACTTTGGTAACCTTGCCGCCTTCACCCACAATTTCGTCTGTGGTTACACCCAGATGAACAGTAATTTTGGGGTTTTTTTCTAGTTCGTGAACCAGCACATCGCTGGCAGTTAGTTTGCTGCGTACCAACAGATCAATGTGTTTGGCAAATTTAGTCAAAAATAGGGCCTCCTGCACAGCAGAGTTGCCGCCACCCACACATGCAATGTTTTTGTCACGGTAAAACGCGCCGTCGCACGTGGCGCAGTAGTGCACGCCGCGGGCATAGTATTCTTGCTCACCTGGCACACCTATTTTTTTATAATCGCTGCCGGTGGCTATTAAAACGGCCTTTGCCAAAACATCGCCGTCAGTGGTGGCAAGCTTTATATTGTCGCCGTCTTTAGAGATTTTCGACACTTCGCCCAGCTCAATCTTAGCCCCAAACCGCTCTGCCTGAGCCTGCAAGGCGTTGGCCAGGTCTAATCCTGCCAGGCCCTTTGGGAAACCTGGATAATTGTCTACCCAATCTGTCACTGCCGCCAAGCCGCCTATGACGCCTTTTTCTATGAGCACAGTGCCTAGGTCCTCACGCGTGGTATACACCGCTGCGCTTAAAGAAGCAGGTCCTGCCCCTATCATTGCCACATCCCAAATTTTAGTTTCGTCAGTCACGTTAAACCTCTATATAACTTGTATATCTTAAGCTTTTGTTTGGATGCGATGCAAGGAAAAACTGAGCAATTGAGCGATACGTATTAACACATACGCTGAGCGAAACACGTAAGTTTTGACACCGCAGCGCGCCAAAGAAATGTTAAGCAACTGCGGGGGCTAGTTGTGAAAGATTGTAGCCTACTACCACTTCTCTGCTGTCGTCTTGTTTGGTCACGACTGTGATGGGCACAGTCAAAGCACCGCTAAGCGCTAGAGCCTCGCTGGTGCGTTCTGGGTTGTCGTCTAAATTTACCACTTGGTATTCGCGGCCCTTCATGTCTAGGAATTTTTTAACCATGCCGCAGTAACCGCAGGTGTTAGTAGTAAATATAGTGATGTTTTTAGGCATCGAACCCTCCTTTTATTGTTATTTCGCGTGTGCGTTTTTATTTGATTTATTTGATTGTACTAGCAGTATAGATAGTGTTTGTGCGTTCGTCAATACCCCCATATATTGTGCTTTTTGCACCAATTGTACACTTTTTGTTTAGTTTTAAGGTGGGGTTACTCACCAATTTTTACCAGCTGGATATCAAACACCAGATCGGCGTTTGCCGGTATGTTTGACCCAGCCGGAGGATTAGCCCCATATGCTAGATCTGCAGGAATAAGTAGTCTGCGCTTACCGCCTACTTTCATGCCGGGCACGCCCTCTGTCCAGCCCTTGATAACCTGGTCAAGTCCAAATGGCACTGGCTGTCCGGTGTCTAAAGAACTCTGAAATATTATGCCGGTCGCGGCTACTGCACCGGTATAATGGGCCGTAACCGTGTCGCCTGGTTTAACTTCCTCGCCGGTACCTGGTTCTAGATCTATTTTTTGCAGCGCGCCAACGCTTGCTGTTGGTGTAAAGTTTTCTAGCTGTTTGCCTTCCAATTTTGCCTCCTCCGATGTTTGTTGCTTGGCCTGGTCGAGTGCTTTCTGGATATCACTCTCTGGCGGCCTGTTGTTACCCTTCCACATTGACCATATTACCAGAATGGTCAGACTTAGCGATGTTACCAAAAATAGTAGCGCCCCAGCCCCAGCTGCACTACGTTTGAACCATTGTGCCATTTACCCCTCAAAACTTTCTAATGTTTTCGTTAGCATTTTTCTAATATGATTATACCCGAAGCCTGTTTTAAACCATTGCTCTCTTTCAAACGCATCTGATTTATTAACAAAGCACTCGTAAAATATTAGCTTGAACGGTTTTCTGTTCTTAGTTGATTCGACTTTGCCTGTATTGTGCTCACGAAAACGTCTTTCCAGGTCTTTTGTGCAACCAATGTAAAGCTTGTGGTCTTTTAAACTCATTAGAATGTAGACGTAATGCATATTGGAAAGTTTGTGGGGTGAAGTATAACTCACTTTCTCTTCTCGCAAAGAACGAAACCATTCATTCTTTCTGAGAAAAGGATAGGCATATTTGTTTAGAGAGGTGTTGGGGAGGGATCGTGCGATCAGTAGCCTCGGCAAACCGAGAGGGACGCTACTGTTCAGCGAACGATCCCATCCCAACGGTTGGCGTGCCCTCCGGCGAGATTGTATTCACAACGGATGTCATGAATACACGGGGGTAATTACTCGTCGGCGCCGGAGGGCACACTTGGGCAAGTACGCTAGATGTACTTGCGCGATTTAGGAGGAGGAGACTGAGCTGCGGTTCAGCAACCAATCGCGGTATCTACACGCGGTGGGTTGGAACTCGCATGATTGCCAGTCTTCACTCCCCCTACGGTTACATGGTTTTGACGGTTTTATCCGTCTTTCTGCACCCCCCTTAGCTACTGTTTGCGCAGAAACCATGCACCCTAAACTATATAGACAGTCGTGTCTGCCCACTCTTATGGACAAAAACGACCATCTAAGTAGTTAAATGTGTGCTAACTAAATATGCCTATCAATGTACTTTAGCGAATCTATCCGCTTTAGGCGAAGACTCCAGCTAAGCCAGACAATATTACCCCCACCAGTCAACCCTGTCAAGAGTGTTTGCTACCAGCCTCCACCACCACCGCCACCTCCACCGCCGCCAGAGAACCCCCCACCCCCGCTAAAACCGCTGCCAGAAGAGCTAGACGGAGCGCTAAAGGCTGTACCCATAGCAGACGAGGTATTGGACAAACTAGAAGCTAGATAAACCGCATTAAAGGTGGTCCAATTGCCTCTATACCAACCGGGTTCTTGGGTATAAATGTTTTCAAACTGCTTTGCCCATTGTTTTTCTACGCCTAGCACAATGGCGTATGGCAGTAGTTTTTCAAACAACTCTACCGTCTTTTTAGGCTCCCCGCGCTTAGCTGCATATTTGGCATCTGGGCTCTGGAGCATCTTTATACGATCTTTTTCTGCCACCGACAGGTACATTTTGAGCCCCTCTATGTGTTCTTTGGCCGCTATGCCTTTTTCTGTCCTGGCAGGCATGGCAAAGGCAAAGCCGGCCACAATTATAATGGCCAGAGCCGTACCAGCAACGTAAGCCACG
>Ga0209542_10002412_pt1 | contig 41821 bp, 39 predicted proteins | sample RifCSPhighO2_01_FD_184028 | JGI IMG/M metagenome (GOLD analysis project Ga0209542, IMG submission 184028) | Soil microbial communities from Rifle, Colorado - Rifle CSP2_plank highO2_0.1 (SPAdes) (version 2) | ecosystem: Environmental > Terrestrial > Deep subsurface > Rock core/Sediment ... | reverse complement strand
AGCCGGCCGGTTTTGGGAGACATTGGCTAAATAAAGATAAGTGATTTTGTTTTGGGTGAGAAACTGATTTGCAGATACTTCATCCGAATTTAAAAAGAATGAATTGACCTGTGATAGGCGGGTTGGCCAGTCAAATCCGGTAATGTCCAGGTTGACTGTATCTTCCAGATATGTGGGGTGGGCGGAAAAGGCGGCGACGTAAGCCGTGGAATCATACTTGTATAACGGTCGCGGAGCGGGAGCATAAGCGTCCGGTTGGGAGGGATATGTCAGGACGATGCCCGGGGGTTGACGCGATAAAAAGTTGAGGGCTGCCAGTTCTTCGTTGGAGATCATGGCCGGTGGCTGTGACGGTAAGTAGTGAGGAAAAGATTGAAATGTAGTCGGAATTGTTAAAAGAACAATGGGAATTGCATAACGCAACTTTGATATTGCGAGGCCTGCCAATATTCCCAGGAAAAATTGGGTGTAGTAGAAAAATTGCAATGTGTTCCAGGGGGTGCCGGATTGGAGAAAGAACATAGGTATGATAAGTCCAAGCAATAACACGGGAATATAAAATAAGTTCTCTGAATTTTTTTTAAGTGAGAGTAGTCCGATTATTCTTGTTCCCAAATTGCCAAGAAGAAAGATAGCAAGTGCTACTGAATAGGCAAGAGGAAGCTTGACGGGATTATGGGTGGTTTTGTAAACCAGCATGGCCTGATAAAATTTGGGCCAATTGAGCCGGTCGGACAGACCCATCATGGTTTCCAAAAACCATCCTGGGTTATAGGTTATGAGTTGTGAGTTGTGGGTTAGGGATGAGTAATTGAAGGGTAAGGATATAAGTAATCCGATTATTAACGTGAGGAAGATTTTTTTGTTTTTTAGGGCCATGAAGAAGATGCCGGCAAAGGCGAGGAGACCGGCGTAAATTTTAACTTCCGGAAGAAGACCTAAAACCAGACCGGCTAAAATATAACTCTGTTTGCGCAGTAACAGTAACAGTAACAGTAACAGGATAAGAGATAGGGCGTAGGGCGGATTGAGGAGGGTGGAAACGGCCTGCTGAGACCAGAAGGTGGATTCGCCTTTACCCAAAATCCAGCCCAGGCTCCCGCCAAAATACGTAAAGAAGACCGACCAGATGTTTCCTGTTAACTTGTAGACCAGAAAGCCGATTAAAGCGGCCATCACCGGAGGGAGTATCTGAAAGTATAAATTAACTGATGGGATACTGGTGAGTAAATGGAGAAAAGCTACTAATACATCGAAACCCAAATGATAATTTTTGATTAGCTCGCCCGCGAAAATGGGCATGGCCAGACTGAAGCGGGACAAGCCGGAAATAATAGCCAGATGCCAGACGCCGTCGTGGCCGTTGGGTCCCCAAAAGCCCATGCCGAAGCTATAAACCAGGCCGCTTTTGACCATCGTTACCGACCAGACCAATGTGCCAATTGTGATTAGTATCCAGTGACTATTTTTTGCGAAACGCATGGAGAAGTTTCAGACCGTCCGTAAATAACGACTGTCCGACTAAAATGTAAACTGTAAATGTAAACAGTAACAGGGAGACGGAAATATTGACTATTATGTTTTTAATAAAAATTGCTGGTATTAACATTATTACTGTAGCGATTGCCGGCTTGGCAAAGCTGTTGATAATACTGAAGTGGGTGAGGTGTTTGACAATAATAACGGGGACGATGGAGGAAAGAGCGATGATTGCAGTGGCATAAGCAACGCCGACGTAGCCGTATTTGATGGCCAGAGCCGGGGTGAGCCCCCAAGTGAGCGCCGTCCACATAACCATGAGATAAGTATTGATTTTGACTTTGCCCAGGGCATTTAGGGTATTGGTCAGGGGAGTGGAAACGGCGGCCAGGGCGGAGTTGAAACAAAAGAGAGCGAGGGGCAGGAGAGCAACTTCCCACTTGGAGTAGCGCGGGATAAGTTTGACAGCCAAGGGCGCCAAAGTTGCCAGGAGGGCAACTGCCGGGAAAGTGACCAGGGAAATGAAAAACAAAGTTTTTTCGATGGCTGCTTTTAGCTCCTTGGGATCACTCTGAAGACGGGCGTAGGCGGGAAAGGTGACTTTGGTGACGTTGTCCATAATAAAGCGGAGAGGTTTTTGGGACCAGGTCTGGGCCCAGCCGATGATGCCGACGCCGTCCGCGCCGATAATTTTCCACAGGACGATATTTACAAACCGGTCTTTGACGACGGCCATCAAACTGTTGATCTGATAGGGGAGTCCGAAAGACAAAAGAGTCCGGAGAGATGCTTTGGAAAAGCCCAGGCCGATCTTCCAGGGAGCCAGATAATAAATAAGCGAAGTGCCGACCACGCCGCGCAGGATAACCGCCCAGGCATAGGACGAGACTCCCCTCCCCTGCCAGGCAAGTACAACGGCGATGGCATAGAAAACAATGGTTTCGATTACTTCTACGGAAGCCAGGATCTCGAAACGGAGCTGGCGTTCCAGAATCACCGAAGGAATGGTTTTAAGAGAAGCCAGGAAAAAGGCGGCTAAAAGGCTGAAGAATAAAAACTCGCCGCCATTGGCGATGTGATAATATCCGAATAACCACGGGGAAATTGTAACTGTAAACAGTAACAGTAACAGGACAAGAAGTTGCTGCAGAGTGAAGGTGGTGCGTAAGTCGGTGAGGGAAACTTTATCTTTTTTCTGGATAAGTGAGGCGGCCAGGCCGATGTCTGAAAAGTAACCTAAAATTGAGACCAAGTCATTAACTGCTATAAACAGGCCGATTTCCGGCCGGCCCAGGAAAATGGAAAGCAGGAAAAAACCGCCGGTGGCAACCAATTGCAGGATAAAAGAGCGGCTGATGAGGGTAACTACTCCGGTTAATGAGCGGGCCTTGACCGTGGCCAAATCCACATCCCCCAGCGTAACCTCCGCATCCATGAAGTTATTTTACATCAGCGAAACTCGATGTTCAGTCTCATTCCCAAAGCCGAGGCAATTTTCTCCATAAAACTGATGGAAGGGTTGACATTTCCGGACTCTAAACGGGCGATGGCCGATTGTTTGGTGCCGGCTTTTTTGGCAAGCTGGGCCTGAGTTATTTTTCTGCGGATCCTAGCTTCAATTACCTTATCTATTAAGGCATAACGAGGCCCGAGCCTGTCGTATTCTTTTTTGACTTTGGGATCTTTAAGCCATTCTCTTTTGAGACTTTTCCAACTTCTCATATTAGTTTAATATAACACGGACGTTATATTAATGTCAATCTCTGTTTAGCTATTTCTATTTCCTTATCCGGCGTTTTTTGGGTTTGTTTTTTGAATGCGTGAAGAAAATATACAAATTTGCCTTTAAACATGTAGAAAATCCGAACCTCGTTTTGTCCTCTGACCCGCAATTCGTACAATCCGGGCGCGATCATTTTGGAATGAGGCATACCTAAACCCGGTCCGTACTTTTCTAATAAATCCATTAAGCGGGCGAGTTTGGCTCTGGCCGGATGCTCGAGTGAACTTAAGTAAGATTCGACTATTTTTTCTCATCTTCCGGATTCGTAAAACTTAATCTCCCACTTCCCCAGCGCAACCTCCACATCCATGAAGTTATTTTAGCCTATTGTCCCGGCTGTTGCTGATTTAGAGCTTGGGCTAAAGCCCGAACTGCACGATCTTGCCACTGATGAGGTTTACCTTCGAGCCAAGTTACATGGGGGTTAGATTTGACAATTTCTTCATCTTTCTGATCGTGCATGCAGCTCGTAGTTACGACAGCTGAAATTGGATGAGTACTTAAATAATAAAGAGCCAGATTTACATCACGACTGTCTACTAATGTGGTGGCGAGTAAAAGACCATTGGCCCCAGTAACTGTCTGAAGAAAATAAATACTTCTTAGGTTTATGGGTGATCCGCTTGCTAATTTCACAGCTAGCTCAAGGAGGTTCCTATCTATGCTATCCGAATCTAAGACAATTATTTTTTTTCCTGATAAATTTTCAAGCATGATCTTTCAATCGGCTGATTATATGGGCGGATAAATAAAAACACAACAAGCCCCAACTGAAGAGAGATAGTACGTTTCCAGCCGTGCGGATGGGGGTGTTACCCAGGCGGACGACGAGTTGGTGAGTCCCGTTGGGAATAGTCACTTGCATCCGGCCGAGGAGCTTGTCGGAAGTGTAATCGATAGGAACTTCGCGCCCGTCTATGTATGTCTTCCAGCCGGGAAAATAATAGGTCTGGATTTCGGCGGTCGCAACGGGCGAAGCGACGTTAACTTCGTAGCTCTGAATGTTTGAGATTTTTTTGAGAGTTGTGAATTCGGCAATTCCGGAAACAAAATCGATATCGCTGCCTTTGGGATCCGGAGGAGGTTGAGATGCCCAAATGGGCAGGTAATCAAAAATTCCGGAGGTGATTTGCAGTTGCCAGGACTTTCCGGAGAATTTTTTAGCGTCGGTCATGTCCGGATACCATGCTCTCGGACGAAAATAATTTGCGTTTTGTAACAGTAACAGTAACAGTAACAGGGAAATGAGGAGACGGGGAAAGATTCGGGCGATTGCGCCGGAGAGGAAGGAGAGGGCAAAGACGGCCAGAGTCAGGAAGCGCCAGGGGAACTGGAGAAATTCCAGGGGTTTTAACGTCAGCCAAATCGGTGTGGATTTGGAATGGGCCATAAACAGCGCTGTAAGAGTAAACAGTAACAGTAACAGGATTAAATATTTCTGATTTCTAAGTTTTTTGATAAAGAGGGTTGATAAGAGAATAATTGCCGGGACTATCCACTGGAGATAACCTAGGGCGAAAGACATAGAATCGGCAGGGCCCAGTTCGGATGAGCCGTAACCCCAGTTGATGTTTAGAAAGATTTGCTTGACGTCTAAAAAGTGGGCCAGGTAATTGAAGTAGCCGGAGGTTAACGTCCAAACGGAAACGAATTTTGTTTCGAAAAGGACCGGGAGGGTAAAGAAAGCGGCTAGGCCAAGGGACCAAAGGGCAGAAACGAATAAATCACTAATTATTCTAATTGTTCTAATTGACCTAAATTTAAATACCCAAAAAAGGCACCAGATGATTAGAACGGGGGCGAAGATCATAAGCATGGGGTTGTGAGAGATCATCAGTGCGGCGACGGAAAGAGAAACGAGAGGAATATATTTTTTGGATGAGGTTTGAATGAGTTTGTAGGTCGTATAAAATATCGCGGGGTAAATGGCCATGGCCCAGAATTCGTTGACGGCTCCCCTGACCCAGAAATCGACGGAATGATACGGGGCGTAAGTGTAAAAGGCGGCGGAAACAAAACCGCCCAGCCGGCCCCAGAATTCTTTCCCCAGCCAATACATATTCAAGGCAGTAATCACAAACCCCAGGACCCCGACGATTTTAACGATGTCAATAAATTGAAATCCAAGCCAGCGGAACGGCTGGCCGATTAAATATGGTAACGAAGGATAGTAATTGAAAAGCGGGTAGCCAAAGCCGTAACCCAGGTCCGGAACCCAGCGGCAGGGAACCTGGCCGTCGACAAAACACTTATTTAATTCCAGCTGGCGGGTGGCCTGCAAATCGTCGTGCATGGAAAAATAACCTCGCTGAAACAACAGGGCAAACGCCGGAAGACAGATCAAAATTAATACCAATAAATCTTTTTTCATCGCTGTGTCACCTTAAAGAAAAGTAGGTATTCGCGGGTAGTGTCGGGGCGGATGGCTTTGGGATAACTGGCAATAAGATCCAGACCGATTTTGGCCGGGTCATCAACGTGGAACCGGGTGGAATTGATGATGAGAAAGACCTGGTTGTCCGCGAGGGAGTTGGTCAGCTTTTCATTGACCGAATCAATCCAGACGCCCACACCGATTATCCGAACATTGGGAACGTCGTTGAGGTATAACTGCAGGGCGGAGAAAGGAGTGCCGAAAAAGCCTTCGGAGCCAACCAAAACCGGCCCGGAGGCAGACGCCCGGCGCAGATAGTCTGAAACTTCGCGCAGACCCTGGCCGGCGGTCCACTCTTCCAAGTACCCGGAGCGTTCAATATGCGGAAGCGGCGCGTCTTGGGGCGAAGAAATTAATTTATAATCGATAAAGAGCGACGGCAATAAAACAAGACCTGAAGCGGCATAAATTAAAAAAAGTTTTTGGGATTTTTGGCTGATATGCTCGATGGCGTGGGCGATGGAAATGACGGCAAAAGGGATGGTAAAAAGCAGATACCGGGCGGTGAAAGCCTTTGCGATTGCGGATTGGGCGATGATAGGAATCAGGAAGAAGGAGGCAAGAATAAGGCGCTGACGCCAGTGAGAACGATGCCCGTCAATTAGGCCCCATAGCGCAAATAATAATCCAACCGGAGTAAGCAAATAAAAATTAAAATTTAATGAGTCTTTGAGGTGGGGAATTAAGGGATCGAGGGGATGGCGGAGAATTTCGGATATCGAATAAACGTAGTCTTTGTTCCGGATGGCGATCATGTGAAATTCCGGACCTAAACGGAGAATGTTGTACATAGCGATCGCGATCGCGCAAGTTACAAGCCACAAACCACAAGACGCAAGCAGATTTTTGCGACTGGTAAAAATAAACAGCGTGGGGAGAAGAATGAGGGCGAAGAGGGCGGGTGATTTGGTCAGCCAGGCGAAACCGAGGGTGAAACCGGCCAGCATGGCCATGTCGAGGCGTTGATGCACAAACGCCAAATACATAAAAACAAAAGTCCAAATAATAAACATTGATAGCAGGCTGTCTGCTAAAGCCAGACGATCGAAAAAAACTAGATAAGGCAAGACACTTGAAAGTAGTCCCGCGAGCAGGGTGATGCGCCGATTGTTAAACAGGAGATGGGCAGCCAAGGCGATTCCGGCAATGGTGCCTAGTCCGGCCAGGGCCGAAAGTGAGCGAGCTGCAATGAGCGGGTCGGAGATGATTTTGAAAAACGGAATCGCCGCCCACATAAATAACGGCTGTTTGCCGTCGGACAGCGGAAGGAAACGCAGGGATGGTTCGGCGCGCATGACCTGCGACCAGCGGACGTAAATCGATTCGTCGGCAAAGATGGGCAGGGAATTTAAATTGACAAATCTTAAGACTGCCGCGAACAGCAAGACAGTCAAAACCAACCCCGCTATTTTTGTCGGAAAAGAGTCACCGATCTGGGATGGATACGGCGAATTAACCATAAATCGCGGAGCATTTGAGAGACTCCCGGCCAAAAGCGGACCTTGCTGTCCGGCATATCCGCCCAGTTGACCGGAATTTCTTCAATTTTTAACCCTGCCCTCTCTGCTAAGTATAAAATTGCCACATCGAACATAAAACGATCGATTTTACCCATCGCATAAAGCTTTCTTGCAATGTCTCCTTTGTAAGCTTTGAAACCGCACTGGGTATCCTGGAATCGGCGCAGGCCAACAAGGACGTATTTTATCCGATCAAAAATAAAAGACGCTATTCTTCTAAATGGAGGCGCTAATTTGCGAACTTTTTGACTCGGTTTGGCACGTGAGCCAATCACTATGTCTGCAGTTTTTAGTGAAGCCAAAATGCTTGGTATCTCTTCGAGTGGAGTGGACAGATCAGCATCCATAAACAAGACTTGATCCCCTTTCGACGCTGAAACTCCAGTCCGGATGGCGTATCCCTTGCCTTGGTTTGGGTTGTAGGATATTAACTTGGCACGAGGATTTTTGGCAATCGCCTGGGATATGACTTCGAAAGTATTGTCAGTACTGCCGTCATCGATGATTATCAATTCAAAATTGGGGTAGTGTTGGCGGAGGTATTTTAGAATGGATTCAAGACGCGCACCTAATCGTTTCTCTTCGTTGTAAGCTGGAATGATGACTGAAAGAAAAGGTTGTTCGTTCATTTGTTGATTTTACGCTAATTTGTAGGCGTTCGTCAGGGAGCGGAGGCGGACGAGGAATAGGCCGCGGAGGCCGTCAACCATATCTTTGAAGAACCGGACGCGGCGTGATTCCTGATAGCGCCAGGAAACCGGAATTTCGGCAATTCTGTAGCCCATTTTGCGTCCCAAATACAAAAGCTCTACGTCAAAGCCGGGAGTTACCGCCGGACCGATAATTACAACCGGCGGGTTGATTTTGTTCATCAAAATGAATATCTTTTTGGCCGCCTCGTGGGTAAAAGCTTTGAAACCGCATTGAGTATCCCGAAACGGCAGGCGGAGAATTAGAGCGCGCATGATGACCTGGCCCTGGGCCAGAATCTGCCTAAACATGGGCGCGCCTTCGCGATTTGCGCGGGAACCGATGACAATACTGTAGCCTTCCTTAAATTTGGGCAGGAATTTGTCCAATTCGACAATGGGGGTGGCCTGATCCATGTCTGTAAACAGGATAATTTCACCTCGGGCGGCTAGCGCGCCCGATATTATTCCGGCAGCTTTGCCCATATGGGGGTTATCAATAACCCTGATCTCAGGTTTGCCCAATGCAAATTGGTGCAACAATTTGGAAGTCTCATCGGTAGAACCGTCATTGACAATAACAAGTTCCCAGGAAAAATCTTTTTCCTTAAGGTAATCTACCATGACATTCATCGACCCCTGATGAAGATTATCGGCTTCGTTGTAGGCAGAAAGAATGACTGATAAATGAGGTGTCATTTTGTAAATCCGAACATGGGGTCGATTAGGTTGGAATTATCCCCGGAACAGCTAATTTTAACCCCATCCGGGGTATAACGCGAGTAGTCGGGCAGGACGAGACCTAGCGCGCCAAAGGCCGCGTCCAAACGATTGGCCCGGGGATGGGGGAAAACAATGGTGTAGACCGGGGCCAAACCGGCGACCGGGGCAGTTTTTACGCCTTTCAGCCAGAACAGATACCGATAGCCAAACTCATGACCGGGATCGGTCATATAGGAGACGGACAGGCAGGGAAAGCCATGGGCCGCGGCGTCGACGGCAATGGCGGCAACAATGGCCTTGCGCTCCAGATAACCTTCGCGGTTGACGCTAAAATCTTTTAACCTGAATAAGTTGTCACCGACGAAGAGCACCAAAACCAGCAGGGCCAGACGGGGGTGACGGGCGAGAAGCAGGGCGGCAATGATGATAAATAAGATGTTGAGACTGTTGATGTAGTACTCGGAAAGATTGATGGGGTGCAGGGAGAAAAATAAAATAAATAAAGCGAACCAGGAAATAAAAATTAAGATTTGTTCGCGGGTGAGGATTTTTTTAAAAGATAGATAAAGAAATGAGACTAAGATGATTGATGGCAGCACCCAGAAGTTAATCGGGTTGGGTTTGTTCCAGAAAATGTAATTGATGTTTCTGCCGGCATACTCTATGACGTGCGTCATTTTTTGGGGGATAGAGCGGGAAACCTGTTCGGTTTTGTCGAAGGAAAAAAATAAAGCTTTGGTTTGGCTGAAGCCATGACGAAACTCAAATATAAAAAGGGGCAGGGACAAAATAATAAAAATCAGAACGGGTTTTAATTTAGGTTGACGGAACGTGAGAAACAGTGCCGGCAGGGCGAGAAGACCTAACGCCAAATGAATGTGCCAGACGAGGGCAAAAAGGACGGCAAAAAGAGTGAGCGAGCGCTTGTGCAGAGCGTAGAGATACCAGATGGACCAGAGAAATACGGGTGTGGTGGGAACGATTTCCCGTTCGGTGGCGGAAATGCCGAAAGAGGCGGCATAAAGCAGGGCGGCAATGAAGGCCGGACGGCGGCCCCAGATTTTGTTGACAACATAATATATGCTAAAGATGGATGCCGCGCCAATGAGCCAGGGTAAGGCGACGGTGCCGATGGGGTCCATCCGGGTAAGTAAATAAAACGGGATAAGGGCGTAGTAAAAAAGCGGACCGATGAAGATGCCCAGGGCGGTAGTCTGCTGGCCGATCAGGCGTAAGTGTTTGTCTACAACTATATCTTTTACTATCCAAGCCGAGAGATCATTATCATGGTTATAGTTAAACCGCTCGCGAAATTGATATGTCCTGAAAAATAATCCCAATAAAATAATGATAATTATGAGTGTATTTTTCATTCAAATTTGTGGCGGTAGCGGCGCTGGACTAACACCGGGCCGAAACTTTTTTCTTCTTCGATCGATGAGAAGAAACTTTGGCGGACAAGCCAGGTGTGGCGCAACTGGGGGTGTTCGTCATCCGGCTCGACAATCGTATAAAGGCGGGTGAGTAGTTTGGTATCCGGAAGCCGGTGATAGTAGGTGGTTCCACGCCAGAGAAAAACATAATCGTAAGCATGGGGGATGATCGGCGGGACGTAAGCATCGGAATTAAAGGGCCGGTCATTCGCATCTTTATAAATCCAATCTATGGCCTGGAGCATGGGGGTCAGGGAAATATACCCCGGATATTGGCGGCTGAAAAATATTTGCATTTGGGTCAGGTTTTGGTAGAGAAAAACCAGTAAAAACGCGGCCACGGCAATTTTTCCCAGGCGGGAAAGAAGAACGGTAAATATGATGACAAAGATTAAATAAAAGAAAGTGAAATAATAGTCGTAAACGTTGCCCTCGTTGCCATGAAAAAAAAGCATACCTATCAGCGGCGTGGCGAACAACGTCAACAGCAAATTGAAATGTGCGGACTTTTTGTGACGGAGATGTAACGCCGCCAACGGTAAAAATAAATAAGCGGCTAGTAGATTGGTGGGGAAAAGTTTGGAACTGAAAGTGTTAACATAAAACGGTAAACGGACTTTCAGGGTATCCAGAAACGACAGCTGGAAACTTTTATCGGCGATGAAAAATTTGACTATATTTTGAGAAAGAATTCCCTGATGGCGAAAGTCAAAGATGATTTGGGGCAGAAAACAGATTAAAACCGCCAAAAGTGAAAAAGTGAGAATTTTTAAATCCGGACGAGTGGGTTTATTGAAAAAATAGATAATGAGTGCAGGGATTATAAAGATTTCGGTGGCGCTGCCAAACTGCATGGCCTGGCCGAACAGAAATCCAACTGCTATCCAGGCCCATTTCTTGCCGTCTAATACTTTGAACAGGAAATAAACCAGGAGCATGCTGATAACAAACATGGGGGTGGGATTACTTAGCCAGCGGGAGGCGTGCATCAGGGGGAAAGATACGGCTGCGATGAAGGCGGCCAGAAGACCCACCCGCGAATCGGCAACCCGGGACGTTATTTTGTAAACCAGATAGATGGCAAATACCGTTGTCAGGCTCAGAAACACCGCCGGCCAGACCGGATTGCCGTTGCCCAGCCAATAAAACGGGGTGATCAGCCAGTAGTACCACGGGCCCCTGAAAATGCCGGCGATGCCGGTGACGGGCCCGACCAGAAAGAATTTGCCGTTATGGATAAACTCCCAGATAACTTTGGCGTCCCGGCCCTGGTCGAACCAAAAACCCAAAAAATCCTGGGTTCTATAGACTCTTAAAAAGAGAGCCAGTCCCAAAATTAATATTAAAATTATTTTTGTCATCATATGTTATGAATCAAACGCAGCACTTTGAAGCCCCAGGGGAATTCCCAGGTAGTATCGATTTTGGACCAGCCGAAGGCGGCGATTTCCCAGAGGGGATTGTTGATGGGATTACATTCGGACATTTCACAAATAACAAATAACTGGTCGGCTAATTTGTCGTGGATGGTGTAAAAAGGGGCGTTATTCAACTGGAGAAAGTAGCGGTAACTGGCGTCGTAGTTATTTTTTGTTAAAAGAGCTAAATTAAAGGGCTGACCCCCGGATTGAGTTTTTATAAACTCTGATATTTCTTTTGTGCGGGAGAGCTGATAGTTTGGACCCGTGCGGAGAGGCGAGTTTGTAACTGTAACTGTAAACAGTAACAGAAAGATAGGAATTGACCAAAGCCTCAATGTCAAAGCCACAAATCCCAATAATAAGAAAATGGCCGGGAACATGAAACCATAGTAATGATCATAAATATGCTGCTTGTATAAACCCAAACCGATTAAACCGAAACCGATCCAGGCAAGAATAAATACCAGGTCCTTTTTTGATTTGGATTTTGTAAGAGGAAGTGTAACTGTAACAGGAATCAGAATAGAAAGTAACAAAGCAATCGTATTGTTTTTGGCGGTCAACAGACTGGAGTTGATATCGACCCATATGGGCCAGAGGTTGGGGAGGGCTTTGTAGGCTTTGAGGTTGACGGTAGTCTGGCGGGCGGCAAAAAAGGTTTTCATGGCTCCGAAATTCTGCCAGCCGTGACGCATATCAAAAAATAACAGAGGTAACAGTAACAGGAACAGTAACAGAATGGAAACCAGCGTATAGCGTCTAGCGTTCAGGGTTTTCGGGGATAAGAGCCAAAATAAAATTATTGTCGGTACGAGAAGAAGACCGAGGTAGTGGGAGTTGAGGACGAAGGCAAAAGCCACGGCGGAAATGACCAGCCAGCGCCAATAACCGAACCGCCAGACTTTCCAAACTCCGTACATGGTCAGGAGGGCGAAAAAGGGCATGATGTTGGGATTCCAGGAAGAGCGGGAGTAGATAATGACTGTGGGGGAAAGGGCGTACAGAGCGGAGACGGCCAGGGCCGGCCAGCGGCCAAACCATTGGCGGCCGATCCACCAGAGTAAACCAATCGTCAACAGTCCGATAGCCGAAACAAAAACGGCGGGACCGAGCGGGGAAAGATTGAACACGGCTAATGACGGAGCTGCCAGATAATAGTAGAGGGGGCCCAGGTACATGTTGCCGATGGATGTGCCCGGGCCGATCAGGGGGAAATGCGTGCCGGTGACAATGCCTTTCATGACGATGGCGTCCCGGCCCTCGTCACCTAAAAAGGTCATGTAATCATTGATGCGGTAAAGTCGCGAAAAAGCCCCGAGTAACAGTAACAGTATCAGTAACAGGAGTTCCCATTTAAATACCGCCAGACCTCTTTCAACTAAAATCTCGTTTTTGAGCTGCCACCAAAACACCACCAATTCCCGGAAGGCTTTGATGATCACTTTGGGATTGCCTCCGGTTGATTTGCCGGCTGTTCTGGGTAAATGTTTGACCGGCAACTCCACTACTTTCATGTTTCTGGCCCTGGCTCCGGCTAAAAGTTGGGTATCCAGCATCGCGCCATCGGACGGCAGTTTGACCCGGTCCAAAATAGAGCGTCGGAAGAGTTTGAAGCCGCTGTCGATGTCACTGGCCAGATAGCCAAAAAGCGCGCGAATCAGGGTGTTCCAACCCCAGCGGAAAAGTTGGCGATGTAACGGATCACTCCCCTGCTCCCGAACTCCGGAAACAATATCGGCATTTGTTTCCTGTTGAAGCCTGATAAGCTTGTTAACTTCGGAAAAGTCTAACTGGTTGTCCGCATGGGAAATAGTAATATATTCTTTGGTCGCGGCATAAAACCCGGCTTTGAGCGAGCCCCCGTAACCGCGGTTGGGGTTATTGGTGACTATTTTCAAATGGGGGATTTTTGGGGCCCATGCGGCGGCAACTTCGCCGGTTTTATCTTTGGAGCCGTCGTTGACGACGATAATTTCCCAGTCTATTTTGAGAGTTTTTAAAACCGAGTGGACTTTTTGCAGACAGGCAGGGAGATTCGCGGCTTCGTTGTACGCCGGGATGACTACCGAAAGGCTGTCTACCATGGTGCAATCATAGCAAAAAATCAGGCGTAGCAGGTATGGGCGCTTATTCCAAAGGTGGCGAATCTGTTCCACCTTAAGGGTGGAAAATTGACTAAATTACAGATTTATGATATTCTGATTTGTGTAAATTACATATGACTCAAGTCATCAGATCACTTCGAAGCGGGCAAATCACAATTCCGGTATCTTTCAGGCAAAAATTGGGTATAGAGCCGGACGGTTTGCTGCAAATTATGCTGACCGGTGAAGAATTGAGGATAAGGCCGGTGAGAATATCCGACAGAGCTGCCGGGTCGGCCTGGTTTAAAGAGTTGTACGACCACTTTGGCAAGGTGCGCCAGGAAGCGAGAAAGTATTCTGAGAAGGCAGTCGATAAAACTGTCGACCAAGCGGTGAAGGCAGTGCGAGCTAAAAATGATTAAAGTGGTCTTGGACACGGTGATAATCGTTCGCAGCTTAATAAATCCTTACGGACGTTGGGGAGAGTTGGTATTTAAGTATTTTGATTCTTACCAGTTATTTGTTTCCCGGAAAGTGGTTGAGGAAATATTGGAAGTGCTGCAACGACCGGAGTTGACTTCAAAATTCCGAACCGAAAAAAACTTGGATTTCCCAAGGGTGGTTGAATTATTGGGGCAGGCGGAGGTTGTAAAAATAACGGAACCTCAGTCGGGGTCGCGTGATCCTAAGGACAACAAATTTCTGGCAACCGCAGACGCGGCGCTGGCTGATTATTTGGTAACCGAGGATGAAGACTTGTTAATTCTCAAAAAACACGGAGCCACAAAGATTGTTGACTCGCTTGAGTTTCTGCGGGTCTTGGAAAAAAGTGTATAATTTTTTTGTGAGTGAGAGGTGGAGGCATTGGGCGATATTGGCCGGGGTGGCGGTGGCGAGCACAGTGGCGGTGTGGGCGGCGGTGGGGATGCGGACGGTGTACCAGAATTATGACGGGCCGTATTACGCGGCGGTGGCCAAGTGTTTTTACAACAAAGAGTGTTTGGGGACGAGCTTTGATTTTCCCCTGAAGCTGGAGTATTATCCGGCGCATTTTCCCCTATACCCTGCATTAATGAGACTGATAGGACCGATGGGACTCATAAGGGGCGGGGTGCTAATAAATTTGCTGGCTGCGGTGGCTGGTACGATCGTGACGTATGAAGTGGCAGGCAGGAAAGTGTGGGCGGGGTTAGCCTGGCTGTTTTTGTGGCCGAGGATGTGGGCGGTGCGGTCGATTGCCGGCCCGGAAACTTTATTTATATTATTTATAGTTTTGTCATTGTATTTTTTTCAAAAAGGCAAATATTGGGCAAGCGGAATACTGGGAGTATTGGCGGTATTGACCAAGTCTCCCGGAATATTATTGTTTGGGGTGTATATATCAAACTGGAACAAAAAGGCGTGGCCTTTATTGATGATTCCGGCGGCGCTGGTGGGGTTGTTTTATTATTACCAAATCAGAACCGGGGATTTTCTGGCTTATTTCCATTCGGGAGACAATATACATTTGCAGGCGCTGCCGTTCCGGGTGTTTGACAGTAGTCAGCCGTGGGTGGGGACATTTTGGCTGGAAGACATTCTCTGGGTTTATTTAGTCGGGGGAATCGGGGTGATCAGGGCGATCAGGAAGAATAAAATATTCGGGACTTTCGGGGCCGTGTTTTACGCGACCATATTGTTTGTGTCGCACCGGGATATCGCCCGATACAGCCTGCCGCTGGTTCCGGTTGTGTTATTGGGACTATCAGATGTGCTGGAGAAAAAGGAGGTACGGTGGGCGTTGGGATTGCTTCTTGTTCCGGCGTTTTTCTATACAGTAAATTTCTTAATCCACAACCAACTGCCTATCGCCGATTGGGGGCCGTTTTTAAACCGCTAAGGAATCATTAATTCCGATACTGAAAATCCCAGGTGGGACTCGACTTGATTGATGGCTTTCGCGTTTTTGACATGAAGTCTATCTAAAAAATTGAAGTCTTCCTTGATAACTTTTTCCATTTTGATTAACCTCTTTTCAATTGGTTTAAGTTCTTTCTTAACTATGTGCGGAACTTTCCTATCAATAAGATCGCCTATGTTTTGCAAGTCAGAACTGGTTAGCATGTTTTTATAATATCACTTCTTGGAAGTTTTCCAGATGAATTTGTTGTAGATGTAGTAGTTGACGACCAGGACTATGAAGATGGCGCCGAAATAGAAGAACTGGATAATGAGGGCGCTGCCGCGGGCGAAATATTCCCCGATGCGCAGAATAACAAACTGGATGGCCAAGGCCAGAAGTGACGTGAGGTTGAACTGGAGAAATTTGAGAATGATTTTGGGGCCGGAAACTTGGTAATCTTTGAAAGTCCAAAGATTGTTCAGGGTGAAGTTGGAAATAATGGCGACTTCACCGCCAAGAACAGTCGCCTGGGACGGAGTGAGGATTTTGGTAAACACGCCCAGTATTTCAAAAATCGTAGTTTGCAGAAACAGACCGGTGCCGCCGACGATACCGAACTTGAGGAAGCGGCGGATTTTGGGATTGTGCCATTGGAGAAGAAAAATAACGCGCAGAGTTTCCTGCATCTCGTTTTTGATTATTTTTGACTCCCCTTCTTCCCGATTACCGAAAGCGAAGGGAACTTCTTTGACTTTGGCCCCTTTCTGGACCATATAAAAGAAGAGGTGAATTTTGTAGGCGAAACGTTTGGACAGCAAAGTAGTAAAGTCAAACTCGTCCATGAAGCCTTTGACGCGGGAGAGCTTGAAGCCGCCGGTAATATCGTGGATTTTGGGCATAATCAGAAAGACGCGGGCGACTAAATTGCCCACGACGCTTAAGAATTTACGCTGGAAGCTCCAGGCCGACGGAATCGAGCCGCCGGGGATGTAGCGGGAAGCTACTATGTAGTCGTAACCGTGATTAATTTGGGCTACTAAACGGGGAACGTCTGCGGGCGGATGCTGAAAATCCGCATCCATTTCCATTAACCAATCCGCTTTTAGCTCTTTCATGGCGTAGGGCATGCCGGCGGCATAAGCCGCGCCCAGGCCTTCTTTTTTGGGATTTACCAATAAATGCAGCCAGGAATATTTTTTCTGCAAGCCGCGGACAATGTCTCCTGTGCCATCCGGACTGGTATCGTCCACATACAGCAGTTCCACCTGGTGATCTTTGATTGCCGGTAAGACTGCTGCCATAGCTTCCACCATCCGGGGAACACTCTGCGCTTCGTTATACGACGGCATGACGATGATGACTTTAGCCATGAAACTATCTTATCACGAAAAACTCACCCCCTATCCCCTCTCTTTGGTAAAGAGAGGGGTTGAATAAATTGGTATAATTAGGGTGTGAAAAAAATATCTTATATACAGTTACAAAAGAAATATGCGGGGAAGCTAGTGGCTTTAAGTGGAAAGGAAGACCGAGTGATTAGTGTGGGCAAGAGTTTTAACGAAATTTTTTTGAAAATTAAAAACATGGGGCTTAATCCCAAAGATTGTGTATTTGTTGGCCCGGTGGGTAAAATGGGGGCTATAAACGTATATGCGGTTTCCTTACGAAAAAAAGCGGATTGAAGAAGGGGAATTGGTAGACCCGCGGGTGATTCTGGAAATAAAAACCAGAATCGGTTTTTTGAAGGTTAAATTCTTGGTGGATTCCGGAGCTGACGTAACTACTTTGCCAATCAACCCTTACTCGGAATTATTTGACTTTAAAAAGAGTTTTCGAAATAAAGTGGAGATCGGCGGAATTGAAGGTGGTGGAGTAAACGCATATCCGAGTGATTTGATAATCGGATTGGGAGAGAAAAGGTTCAAAATGCGATGCTATCTGATTGAAAGCAAGGTTGATCCGCTGTTGGGAAGATTGGATTTCTGGAAATTGTTTTCGATTAACTTTGACAATAAAATAAAGGAAACAATTTTTACTGAGTTATGAAGATAAACATTTTGACACTGTTTCCGAAGATGTTTGACGGACCTTTCGGGGAATCTATAGTTAAACGGGCGCAGGATAAAAATATAATAGACCTGAAGATCACAGATCTTAGAAGTTTTGCGACGGATAAGTATAAGTCGGTGGATGATAAGCCGTACGGAGGCGGAGCGGGAATGGTGATAAGAGTAGATATTATTGATAAGGCAATAGAAGGCAAGATTGGCAAGATAATATTGCTGGATGCGGGAGGGGAGAGGTTTACACAAAAGAAGGCTCAAGAGTTGGCGAAAGAAGAGAGTTTAATAATTATTTGTGGTCATTACGAAGGAATTGACCATAGAGTGCACGAGTATATCGCCGACGAAGTAATTTCAATCGGCGATTACGTGCTTTCGGGTGGAGAAATTCCGGCCATGGTCATTGTTGATTCGGTAGTCAGATTATTGCCGGGGGCGTTGGGGAATTCGGAATCTCTGGCGGAAGAATCACACACCGGGAGTGTGAAGGCTGAATACCCGCAGTATACGCGGCCGGAGGAGTATAAGGGCTGGAAAGTGCCGGAGGTCCTGCTCTCCGGCGACCACAAAAAGATTAAGGAGTGGAGAGCCGGAAGTTAGCGATTTTTTGATAGGTTGAACCTTTGGAAGAGAGGAGGGATTCGTAGAGCGTGAGGTGATCCACCTCAAATGAGGAAACCGGCTGATAGTCGAAGTTGGACATGATATCGATGACGCGTTTGGTGGTCGTAGGATCGGTGCGCTTGAGCTTGCCGATAGTTACATGAGGCAGGAAGCGGCGGGGCTGGGGAAACTTGATGGAATCCAAGCCTGCACAAACGGCCTTCTGCAGGGGAACCAGATCCGGGGACGAGGCGGCCAGATACAGCAGGGTTTGGTCGTGGCGCTGGTAGAGAGTTTCTAAAAACGGGAGAGATACTGTTAATTTGTTAAATTGATAAATTGCTGATTTGATGACCCGGGAAACGCCGCCGAGCTGGTCGGAAGAAACGCGGCCGATAAAATTGAGGGTGAGATGAAGTTTTTCGGGTTTTTCCCACGAAATCGGTAAACCGAGTTTTTCTAAACGGGATTGCAACTCAATTATCGGGGAGCTTGGGACGTCGATGGCTAAAAAGAGGCGGTGTTTCAAGTCCGGTAGATTAACGAGCCCACAATCAGAACGGCTAAAATGGCCATGAGCAAGTATTCCGAGACGATTTTAACATGCAGGTCGCGGTGCTGGTGGTGGTGGATGATTCCCCAGACGACGTAGGCGGCGGACATGGAGATCAAAATGGAGATTTGCATGGAGCGGTTGTAGTTGAACCAGAGGAGACCCCACAGACCGACCAGCTGCATGCAAAGCAGGGTAAAGTAGTGCAAAGGATGCCGGGGAAGATCACGGGCAAAGATAATTTGGCTCATATCAGAGTATTTGGCCGCGCCAGATAAATAAGGCGGCTAATAATAATGTAGCAAGAAAAATGAAGTGCGCCAAGCTCTTGCTTGTCCAGCGGACGATTTTTTGGCGGCCGGCGGCTACGATGTCTATGATCAGGACCGCCAAAATCAGGCCCAATATGGCCAAAGATATGACTTTGGTGACGCCGAATGGTGATGTGACGGGCCCCGCCTCTGCTAAAGCTACGGAGGGCGAGGCTGGCTCCTCGGCTTGAACAGTAAACGATGCCGCGCCTCCGACAACAGGTTGACTCGTTAACGGCGTGCCGAACATCTGGACGACCAGCGTCGTTTCCCGGCCGCCGAGTTTGCCATCCACCACGGCCACGCCGATGTCCTGGTACTTGGAACTAAAGAGGTTTTCCCGGTGCGAGGGCGAGGTGACCCAGGCGGCGACTATGGATGCGGGGTCAGAAAAATCCCGGGCCAGATTTTCGGCGGCATAACGATAGGTATAGCCTGCCTGGGTGATGAAGTACCAGGGCTGGGTGCCGACGGGGGAGACGTGGGCCCAGTAATCGCGGGCAAACATATCCCCGGCTTTGGCCTGGGCGGCCTGGGACAAGTCGGAATTTAACTTGAGGGGAGCCAGACCGCGGGACTGCCGTTCGGCGTTGGTCAGACTGATGATTTGCTCCGGCGGGATCTGGGAAGCGAAGCCCAGTATTTGAGGAAAACTATTGGAAACTCCGGAGATGAGCTGCTGGGACCAGACGACGTAGATAATAAGAACGAGGATGAGCGATGGGTGGAGAAGACGGGCGCGCCAGTTATTGGACTCGCGGGGCAGGAACAGATGGTGCAGGAAGGACATTGGTATCTATTATTACCCTTATTGAGCAAAGTTCGCAATGGAGAGGTGGTTGTTGTAAAATCTCGCTTCTCTATGAATCCAGATTTGATATTACAAAACATAATCTTTGGATTAGCATTGTTTACTGGTTTTAAGTATGTTCTTTATTTAATTACAAGCCAGTTTTATCATTTTAACCGGAATAAATATTTGAGGTTTTCAGTAAATCTTTCAAAAGATGAGATCGAGAAAAGAATAAAAATAACAGTCATCGTACCGGCATGGAACGAAGAAGTGGGTATCCTAACCTCAGTTAAGTCCCTATTAAAATCGACTTACAAAAATCTCGAAATTATAGTTGTAAATGACGGTTCTATTGACGAGACGGACAAGGTTGTAAAAAACTTTATGGCACATGATCTTGGCTCCAGGCTCTCTCCTGGTAAAGAATTTAAATATTTTGCAAAGAAAAATGGAGGAAAAGGTAGTGCAATTAACTTCGGGATTGGAAAGAGTACCGGAGATGTTATTGTAACGATGGACGCTGACACAATGTTTGACCCTGATGCTTTATACAATGTAGCAAAATATTTCACCCATCCTGAACTGGATGCGGCCGTCGGAAATGTAAAGATTGCTAACTCTAGAAATTTGCTGAACATAATCCAGCAGATAGAATATATAGTTGGTTTTTATTTTAAACGAACCCATTCGGTCTTTAACAGCGAGTATATTATCGGGGGTGCTTTCGGTGCATACAGGAGAAATTGTTTTGAAAGGTATGGCCTGTTGGATGAAGATAATAAGACCGAGGATATCGAATATTCCACCAGACTCCAAGCAAACGATTGTAATATAGTCTATATTGAGGAGGCGATTGCTTATACGGAGGGGCCCGATACCCTGCACGGATTGAGGAAACAAAGGTTACGTTGGAAAAAAGGCAGATTGGACACCTTCATTAAACATCGATCGTTATTTTTTAAAAAATCCCGAAGAGGAAATAAATTTCTTACACATTTTTTGCTCCCCATCACATTGTTTTATGAGTTTGAGCTCATTTTCGAACCGGTGCTGACTGTTTATGGTATTTATTATCTATATAGAACCGGAAATTTTTACCCGCTCTTGGCTTGGGTAGTTTTTACAGGGATAATATATTTTATTGCATTCACATTTGGCTCGAAAAAAAATAGCAAGACGGCTTTCTTTTTTGTCCCCTCATATTTTTTATTGTCATATGTTCTTACATTCGTAGAGGTGATTGCCATGTATAAATCAATGAAATTACTATTTGCACGTCAGGATGTTGTTTGGCAGAGGTGGAATAGAAAAGGTATCGTAGGTTAACGGTTTATACAATGGGGCGGGCCGGAGAGGCCGGAGTTGTAGTTGTCTAAGGCTGTAGTCAGGGCGCTAGTTGTACCGAGAGCCAGGAAACCGCTGCCGACCGGGGGGACAATTCTGGCGCCGATGAGCGTGTCAGCCGAGGCGATGGCACCGGAGATGGACGAGGGGTTGGCACCGGCGGCGATATTGAGCTTGGCGGCTATCAGCTGGTGGGCCAGGGAAACCAAACCGTTGCCGGCCACCGGCTGGCCAAAGATAGTCAAAAGTTGGGCTTTGGTGTAGACGGTGGTACCCAGAATGAGGGAGCTAACCGGCCAGGAATCGGGGTGGTTTTTCCAGTAGCCCTGGGTGAGGGTGCAGTTTTGGGCCGGAGTCGGGGACGGGGAAGGAGTAAGTGTAACTGTAACTGTAACTGGAATTGTGGGGGTAGGGGTGGGTTTGGAAATACATCTTTTTAGATTTGAATCCCAGACTCTACCGGAGCCGGTATCGGGAACTTCATCCCCGCTTACGGCTGTAAATTCCTCGGTAAAAGTCAAGATGTCCCCCTGGGCCCAGTTGGTGACGTCTTGGTCAAAGTGAAAGCCCTGGGTGATTTTCAGATGGTGGTCTTTTTTAATTTTGCCCAGAGGGATCCAACAGGAAACCATGTCCGGAAGAGGATTTTGGAAACCGAGAATACTGTATATGATGTAGTTTTGGAGATCGGAATGCAGAGGTTCCAGCAGTTCCGGCTCGGTCTGGGCACCTTCGGTGGCGACTAAATCTTTGAGGTGGAGATAAATTGTGGCGTCTTTGTTGACAAATAAATCCTTGTCGATGTACCAATCGTCACCGGGCTTTAAGTCGGCAATATTGACGATGGCGACGGGGTCATTTTGGCCGTTGACCAACAGATCAAGTGTGGCGTGGTTAGGTGGGGGGTGATTTCCCCAGTTCCAAAAGGTGAGCCAAGTGGCGATGAGTGATGAGAGAAGGTGGTTCATGGCGTAGGGGTGGGTGTAACTGTAACAGTAACTGTAACTGGAATGGTTTCAATCAGTTGGACAGGGGTCGGAGACGGATTGCTGCCGATAAATTGATTGCCGGAGGAGGTTTCGCGGTCGATGAAATAAGAGATTGATAGGGTTAAGGGAATTAATAAAGCAAAAATTATGGGGATGATAATAATCGGTTGTGGGTTGTGGGTAGTGAGATAGGTAGTGAGTTGTGGGTCAGTTTTTTTTAATTTTTTTTTGATTTCTGAAAACAGCCCTTTTATTTCTTCATAGATTATTATCGTTGCCGGGACGATGACGAGGAGAATAAAGCCGCGGGGGGTTTTGGCGAAGGCGGCGAGGTAGCCCACATACGGAATCGTAAAGCGGACGGTGCCGATGACTTTTTCGGAGTCGATAACACCGGGGTCGGGGGCGTTATTGGCGTCGCCGGCTAATCTAAGCTTGCTTCCGTCTTTGGCCACTATTCTATGTGTGGTCGTGGTTTTGGAGCCGGAGGCATAGGTGACGACGTCCCCTACCCCGTAATCACTTTTGGGGGCGACAAAAACCACCGAGCCGGTTTTCACTGCCGGCTCCATCGAGCCGGAAGAAACTATGTAAACGTTGACAAATTTTTGGCCGGTAAAATGGGCAACCAGAAAAATGCCGGCAATTATCAGGCCGGCGATGAAGAGAATGTCGGAAAAAAGTTTGACTAACTTGCCTACCATATCACCCTCTTAATCTCCCTCTTAATCTAAGAGGGAGACACAACTCAACCCGAAACCCGCTGGCGCTGTGGTTCGACTTCGCTCACCACTTCGCTCTGACGAGCTTCGGGCTGTCCTCTAGCCCTTTGACGTCTCGCGGGGCTAGAGAAACAGATCGACTTAGTTTTCCGGGAAGGCAGAAGCCTCCTTCGGATTTTCGTCTACGTTTCCTGCGGTATGACCGGCTGGAACTGCTGCTCCCCACCAGTTATTTTCCGCATCGAGTGGTCCTGCACCAGCATCGCTGTCGAGTACCTTGATGCCACCAACTCCATTAAAGTTATTGAAGTTGACATTTGCATCGTCTTCCCAAGACTCGAGAATTGCGTAAGTGCTTGTGAGCGTCGACGCGAACTTATTCTCTGTGATATCAGAGCTTGTCGCTTCGTTTCCGAGTGCTACACCACCGGCCACTATCGTGCCGGAGAATGTATTGTTGTCGAAGTCAACGTTGCTTGAGGCTTGTCCCAAGCTTGCAGTACCGTTTATGTATACAACTTGGCCTGAAGCAGTGCCCACAAATTCATTATTTCTGAAGATGTGGTTACTTTGAGAGCCCTGGGTCGTGACGGCAGTTACTCCGCCACTCGCTGAGGTTATTTTGTTGGACTCAACAGTAGCTCCAGAGACTCCGGTGTTTAGCCAGAGAGCCGCGATACCCGCGCCATTGATCTGGAAACCTTTGAGGGTCACGTTGTTTGCAGCAATTTTGACAGCTGCACCCTGGCCACCAGCCTGACCGTTGATAATAGAGGTGGCTGAGGCCCCGTTTCCTGCAAGAGTGATTTCTTTGTTGATGACTACATCTTCAGGATATGTACCGGCTCCAACGCAGATAGTTTCTCCGTTGATAGTGCCAGCGTCATCAATCGCACCCTGGATGGTTGTAAAATTACCAGGAACGTTGACGTTACACGGTGCACCTGTCGGTTGAACATATGCTCCGAGTGCAGCGCCTACGAGAGGTCGCTGTTCATCGAGCGGGCGACAGACAAAGTCCAAGTTATGCCTGGACTGGACGGCTCTGAATGAAATATCACCCATGAGCGTATCGGTCTGAGCCGTGTTATTGACTTGACTTCCATCGCAGGTTACACCAGTTCCTCTTTGTATGGGTGTACCCTCTCCATCTACCAATGGAGCTAACTCAAGGGTACCGAAGCACCATGCCTTGCCGATGAAGTATGGACCCTCCTTCGTTGGTTGCAGAGGACCATTCCCATGTTGAGAATCGGCTATAGCCCAGGTTACTCCATTGAGAACGTTGCTGGCTGGACCTTGGGTGAGAATCGTCTCGTTATCTTCCAAGACGTTGTCACCATCGTCTTCCCAGAATACAAAGTTGAGTTGACCGGCGAGATCGCCGTTTGTACCGTTGGTTTCAACAACACAAGCGTTATTTTCGCCTCCAACTGCAGCGTTTTCCGGTTCAGTGCAAGTTTCATCGCTGTTAGCAGTGATGTTTAAATCTGCACAGAGCCAGGCCGGATTGCTGGAGAGATGGATACTGATAGTATCCTCGCCCAGATCACCTGGTTTAAGGTCGGTGAAGTTGAAGAATAATCCTAAGGGGTCGTCTTTACCGTTAGGTATTCCCCAAGTTGTTGTTTCGCTTACTTGCAGGCCATTTCCTTGATCTATATAACTTTCGTTATTTATTTTTAGATCAATTTCGCCAGCTTGGAGAATATTGCCTGTTGATGTTTCGGTGTCGGAGAAGAAGGAGTTAGTGGCGTACAAGACCACTGCTCCTACTGTTCCTGTTACTAATAAACCTAATAATATTTTACGCATAATAAATATTCACCTCCCTTCAGCGTTTGAATTGATTTTTTGAAAATTTTAAATAAATGAGGTTGGCTTTTTTTACTCGCCGCAGAGATCGAGATTGGCTAGGGTTGTTTGTAGACCGGAGTAGTCGGCCACAGAAAAGTAGTGGGCGGCATCGTCGGCGATATCGGTTTGAAGATAGGAAGTATTGACGTCACTGCCAACTCCTACAACGAAAATTTCGGAACCGGCGGCGCGGGCGGCGTCGGCGGATGTGGCGGCGACATCATCGGCAGTGGATTCGGGAAGGGGCCGATTTGGGTGTCCATCAGTAATAACTACCATTTTGTCCGGAGAGGAAATGTCCGACCGGTCGTTTACCCCGGCCAACTCCCCTGTGGCCAAATCAATGCCGGATTTGAGATTTGTAAAGCCTGAAGCAACCAGGGCATCGATGGACGTTTTCAGAGTGACAGAGTTGGATGAGAGAATGTGATCAAGGCTGCCGGAGGTGGCGAAGCTGGACATACCTGCATGGATACCCGGGGCGGAGAGACCAAGGTCATCCACAAAAGCTTTGGATGCTGTCTTAAGATCGCCAAGTTCGGTGGAACTGATACTGCCAGAACGGTCCAACACTAACATCACATCTGCTTGGCCGCAAGCCAGGGGCGTCGGGGTGGGAGTGATAGTTGGAGTGATTGAAATTGTAGGTGTGGGAGTTATGCGGCCGCCTGTGCAGAAAAAGTTGGGGTTGTGGCGGGATTGGATGGCGGTGAATTCCACATCAGCCAGAACTTTGTCAGTTTGGGAAGCATTGTTCAGGCTTTGGCCGTCGCATAAGAAACCGGTGACCTGGGTGGGATCGTTCGCGCCCGGAGCAACGGGAGCCGGAGTGAGAGTACCGAAGCACCAGAATTTACCAATATATTGGGTGACGTTCGCGGGCAGGGGGCCGGGAGTGGGCCAAATTGATGAGGCCGAATCGGCCAGAGTCCAGACGGCACCGTCAAATAAGGCTTGAGCCGAACCTGTTTTGAAAATGGTTTCATTGGCTTCGTAAACGTTGTCGCCGTCGTCGGCCCAGAAGGCAAAGTTGAGTTGTTGAGCCAAGTCACCAGTGTCAGGGCAATCTGGGTCATCGGGGATCTCTGGTTCTGTACAATTTTCGTCGGTGTTTTGAGTCAGGCTGATTTTCATGCAGGCCCAGGCGGGATTTTGGACCAAAAGACTGATGGTATCCTCGCCCCGGTCGCCGGGCTTTAAATCATTAAAATCGAAGAAAAGATGGCCGGGGAGATTGTCCGAGGGCCAGGTAGTGGCGGAGTTGGAAGCTTGGTTGTAGTAGCTTGTATTATCAATCTTTAAGTCCAGTTCGCCGGCCGTTAAGGTGTTGCCTGAAGAAGTTTCAGTATCAGAGAAAAAGGCCGAAGTTAAGCGAAGTATCGAGATAGTCCCGATGACTATTATGAGCAGTCCCAGGGCAGGACGTAACATGATCTCCTAGTTTTAGTGAAAGCTTATAATTCTGTCAACTACCACTTAATATATCAAAAGTGGCTAAGTGAAAAAAGCAGACCGGGGTCGGTAATCACAATGCGGTGGCGGCGGTAACCGATGACGCCGTTTTTTTGCAGGAGGGCCATCTGGACGCTGGCGGTTTCCCGGGTGACGCCGATCCAGGAAGAAATTTCGCGGTGGGTGAAGCGGGGCTCGATAATAATTTTATTGTCCAGGGGCCGGCCGAGAGACTTGGCCAGAAAATGCAGGAAGGAAGCCGTCCGGGTGTAAGCGGAACCGAAGGTCTGCATCTCCAGGCGGGAGTTGAGGGATTGGAGGGCGGCGGCCAAACGGGAGTTGAGATGGAATGACACTTCAGGATGGGAGCGGAAAAAGCCGGAGGCCTCGGAAACGGGAGCTTTGGCAATAACACAATCGGTGAAACAATCATAATAGTAGTCGTTGGGACAACCGCAGAGGGCACAAGTGATGGGAAAGACGGAGCCGGGACGGTGGAGATAAAGGAGGAGAATTTCGCCGGCGGGAGACAGGGCGTACTGGCGGACGAGACCGGAAGAGATGTAATACAGAGAGTCCGGGGTGATACCGGCGGCAATGACTGTTTGGCCGCGGGAAAACTTCTGGGCGGGAAACGATTGAAAAAATTTGGCTACCTGGTGTGACGGACTCATCGACTGGGGCAGCTTTCCGTCCAGTATATAACCGGTGTCAAGGGTTGTGAAGTAGATTACAGACAAGCGTGAAAAAAGAGTTAAGAATGAGTTCACTTCTGCCTAAGTGATGAAAGGAGGTGAGTAGTAAATGACATTGAAAAAAATTGCGGCTTTTGCCGGATCCGCCGCCCTGCTTTTGGGCGCGGCGACTCCAGCATTGGCCTACAGCAGGCATCATGACAGCGATCCGTTATTGGACGTGAGCGTAAACAGAGCGGTGGTAGTCAATACAGCAGTTGCTCAAGCAGACACCGGACTGAACGTTCAGCGAAACACGGCGAACGGCGGACAGGGCGATGTGGAGGTCGAAAGATCCTACAACACCATGACCACCGGAGCCGCGCAAGCTGACGCGACAGCAGTAGCCTTGACGAACATCAGGTTCGGCGGCTGCGGTTGCGAAAGCGACGCCAAGATCAGCGTGGACTGGAATGACGCCTACGTTGAAAACGGTGCTTTAGCCGGAGCTTTTACCGGGGGCAACACCCAGGTGAACAGAGCTAACGGTGGAAACGGCCTGGAGGTTTTGTCCGAAGGTCGCCATCATCGATCCGGCGGAGACGTCGAAGTGGAAGAGTCTTACAACTCTTTGGCCACTGGCGGCGCAACTGCCGACGCGGACGCGTGGGCGGTTACCAATGCACACCTGACAGGGTTTGCCCTTTAAGGCGTGTGTTTTTTTGCAGGGAGGGAGAAGGCATATGCCACTCTCCCTGCGAAACGAAAATTAAAGTTAAAAAAATATAAAACACATGAGACGTAAAAAAATATTCCGGTTTATAGCGACATTTCTGGCGGCAACGATATTTTTCGGATCAAATACATTAAGTTACGCCGTGCTGGCACAGGAGGAAGTTTCCCCCACTCCCGAGCCGACGCCGACCGAAGATGTAGCTGTAAGTGTAACTGTAACTGGAACACCGACGCCGGAACCCACGGTGGAACCTACGCCGACGGAGGAAGTAACTGTAAGTGTAACTGTAACTGGAACTGGAACACCGACGCCCACTGAAACACCTACTCCTACACCAGAAATAATTATTGAAGAAAATCAAGCGAGTGTTTCGGGGGAACTGACGAGCGGGGCGAACACCGGAGGCAATGTGACGGAGGGAGCGACAGAGGCGGAGGTGACGACCGGAGAAGCGGCGGCGGGAGGCGAGCTGGAAACGGCGACTAATGTGACCGTGGGGGAAATTCCCCATCCCCAGGAAACCCATGACAACCAAGCTGATGCGGAGAACAAAGTGGACGTGGCGGCAACCAGCGGACAAAACTCGGCGGTGGAAATTAAAGAAGATGTCAAGATAGACACGGGCAATTCGAAGGCCTGGGCCAACGTGGTGAACCTGATCAACGCCAATATCGTGGGCAGTGACTTCGCGGTGATCGCCCTGGACATCGTGGGCGACAGCGACGAGGAGATTGACCTGAACCAGGTCTGGCAGGATATTTTGGCGCTGGATGAAAGCGGATCACTGGCGTTCGGGGAAGAAATATCGCTGAATAATTTGAAACTGACGATCCTGAACATCAACCAGGCGGATCTGACCAATGACGTCAGCGTGACGGCGGTATCGGGAGGCAATAGCATCGAGAACAGCGGGGACGCCCAGATCAAGTCGGGCGACGCGGTGGCGGCGGCGAACCTGGTGAATGTGGTCAACGCCAATATTCTGGGCGGAAAGTTCGTCATAGGGATGATAAATATACTGGGCAATTACCGGGGGAATATCATTCTGCCGCGCAAGGAATTGTTCGGGACCGGGAAAAGCGGAGCGCGGCTGGTGGCGTGGGTAAACCAGAACGAGGCGATAGTCGAGAACGAGGCGCAGGCGGGCGCGAATACAGGTGGTAACGAGTCAGAGGGCACGGGGAACCTGACAACTACGACTGGCGACGCGACGGCGGTAGCTAATGTGTTTTCGGTAACGAATACGGACATCATGGCCAACAACTGGATGTTTTTACTATTTAATAATCTGGGCGAATGGGAGGGCAAGATAGTCAACTGGGACAGCCCGGGGGCGGAGATGGAAGCCGGGGCCGGCAGCACCATTTTGCAGATGGGCCTACTAGACACGGGAGGAGAGGATACGACCGGAATAGAATCGATAAACATCAATAGCGCAAGCGTGCAAAATAACGTCACGGCCACGGCGGATAGCGGAAACAACAGCGTGATCAATTCCAACGGAGATGTGACGATAGTTACAGGTAAGGCCAGGGCGGTGGCTAATATCTTTAATTTGATAAATACAAATATTTTCGGTAGCCGTTGGCTATGGGGAACGATCAATATTCTGGGGAAATGGGTGGGACACTCTATCTTTGCCTACCCGGACCTGGCGGTAGAACTGACGTCTGACGTGCCGGAAGTGACAAGCGGAGAAATTGTGACACTGACCGCGCACTACCGGAACATGGGCTACGACTCGGCGCCGGGTGTGCGGCTGGCCATGGCTATACCGGAAGGACTGGAAGCGCTGGACCCGACTAACTGGGATGTGGGCGACTTGCCACGGGGAGGAAACGGGTCGGTAACGGCCAGAGCCAGAGCTACGGCCAGTGGCGGAACAGTCAGCGTGTCAGCGACAGTCAGCACGGCGGATACGGAGACGGACACGGGAAACAATACGGCAACAACTAACGTCACTGTGGCGGCGCAGGCAATTGCCGTGGCGGACTCCGGAAACGGAGATCAGAGACAGCCGTGCCTGGAGATAACGGCCAAAAACAACGTCAATAAATTCGTCAGACCGGGAGACACGATCACGTATGAAGTCGTAGTCAGAAACCGGTGCGACGTGCGGTCGGACAACTCCCGGCTGGTGCAGAAACTGTTTTCGGCCGGCGGCCAATACATCGGTCAGATGACGTTTGGTCTGGGCCGGATTGAAGCTTTCCGGTCGGGGAGATTGAATTTCGGCCTGGTTGTACCCAAAAAACTGGGTGGCGGGGTGTTTGCCACAATTGCCCGGGCTAACGGCGAGGCACCTAACCACGACGAAGTGGTATCCAACGAAGCCCGAACCGGATTTGAAGTCATGGGCAGGGTGAGTGATGTTTTGGCCGAAACAGAAGAGATGCCGGAGGAATTGGAAGTGGTCCAGGAAAGTGGGGTGGTGTTGGGGGGGAGTACCCTGGAGCCGTGGAACAGAAGAATCGCGTTGTGGCCGTTGGCTGCGGCTATCAGCAGTACCGGCAGCCTGGTGGCGTACGAACTCCTGAAGTTTGCGAAGAGTCTGGTTTAAGGAAAATCAATTTCACAACTTACCCCTTGCGCCCACACCCTGTCATCTCTGATAAGGGACGGTTTTGCTCCTCGGTAATCTCTGCATCCGACCGGACCAAATATTGTAGTTTCAAATCCGGGGACACCCAGTAACCTGACCAGCAAGCTTGAATCCCGTGACGTCAGCCCTAAAGCTATCCCCGGATTTCCAGCATGATTAAACAGTTTAATATCCAAACCGACTCCATACAGACTCGCCCCCTCTACAGTTGCAAGCACAGCAGTGACGGCGCCCAATAAGCTAATCCCCAATGCGGCCCAACCTAATTTTCTGTAATTTCTATACATATGTGTTCAACATTATAAATTGAATTTATATTTGGGTGGCGGTGGCGACGAGGCGCTCCCTGTCTAGGAAACCGGTACATGTATAAAGGATGAGTTGTGTGTTGCTGGTAGTGGGTTCGAGGATTTCGACTTTGGAACCGGGGACAACGGTGAGAGTGCTGATTTCAAATTGTTTGGACGAGCCGTCTGCGTAACCGATAATGATTTTTTGGCCGACTTGGGCTTTTTGAAAGGGGCGCAAAATATTGGGCCAGTTGTGACCGTAGAAGACGAGGTTGTTGCCGTGAGGCTCATAAGTAACGCCCTTAGGCGTAAGAGGCTGGGTGAGAACCGGTAACGAAATTCCCAACTCCGGAATTGCCAAAGTAATTGGGTCTGATGGATCAGAGGCAACGGCAGGAGGCAGTGGAGCGAACCGCTGCCAAACCAGATAACCGGCAAAACCGAAGCTGAATAATGAAGAAAGAATCAGGAAGAATGTGAGAAGATTACGCACGTTGGTTCCGGCGGCGGGAGAGGAAAGCCAGGATAAGAGATACTCCGCCGAGGGCCAGCAAGGTGTAGAGCAAGGTGGAATTGCCGGTGGCGGCCAGTCCTAAGACTTCGCCTCCGCCGATGCCGGTCGGAACTCCGGACCAGTCGCCGGGCATGCAGTTGTTGACAGCGCGGACTTTAAATTGATACTGCGTGCCGGGGTCGAGAGATCCGATCGTGAAAGAAGTTACGTTACCCGTGTTCGGGACTCCATAGGGAAAATCGCCGGTTCCGTAGGCAATGGTGTAGTGCGTGGCTTGAGAAGCGGCTGTCCAGGTCAATTTGGCGGTTGTGCCGTTGCGGACGACCGAGACCAGGGAAGGTGTTCCGGGTTTGCCGGAGTCACAGACCGGGGTGGGTCCGGCGCCTGGCTGGCCGCCGGATGGCGTATTTGTAGGTGTAGGAGTGGCGGTAGGTCCGCCGGCGCAGGAGAAAGCGGTGTTTTGGGCCAGATAGGGAACGGGGCCGAGGCCCCAGGCGGAGCCATCGGGAATATATACCCAATTGTCATTTGTTAATTCGTTAATTTGTGATTGGTCCAGAGAGTCGACTTTCCACCAATTGGTCTGGATACCGGCACCGGAGGCGGCACAGAAGCATTGGGTAAGCTGGGTGTCTGAGACGGTGTAGACGGTGTCGCTGCCTATGTACTCTCCCGAGTCACCGGGGATACCGTGGACACCGGAGTCGTAGCTGACTTTGACGGAACCAGTAGGAGAAGTACAGGAAGGGAAGGCGGGGACGTCGGTGGCTTGCACCGGAAGCGCTCCCACCAGGAAGATTAGGGCAGAAGCTAAAAGAAGCGATAGCTTCATCAGGACCGGGCGGATTATTGATGTATTGTACGACCAAGAAGCCTATAAGTCAAGAGTTTGAGTCTAAAGAGTATTCCTTTATGGGCAGGCTGCAAGTAAACTTCGATGTTTTTGTCATTTGAGTAATTATTGTATCCCTGCGTGGCATAATTTTTAGCGGATATGGAAAGCGGATCGGACGAATCGATATACGGCAGTTGAAAAGCACCGGCTGTATTGGAATAAACAGTCTTAAGTGAGGAAGTAATTTGCGCACCGGATATAGGCGAACCGAAGACATCATATACCAAGCCGTGGGCGGTCTTGGGGAAAAAGTATGACGTGACTATATCTACGGCTTTTTTGGGTTGATAATCTTCGGTCCAGAGCTGGGTGGAACCGCCAACGTTGGTCCAATAGTTGATGCCCACCAAGTCCGGAGTGGAAACCAAGAGTTTGAAAGCGTCGTTTAACCACTTTGCCTGCTGATCCTGGGTCATGGCTCCGTGAATATCGGGAATGGGAGCGCCGAATTCGCCGAGAATTATTTTGCCTCCGGACCGGGCGGCAATGGTTTTAATGTCCTTAACCAACTGAAGCGGCGTTGCAACGTAGTGGTCAATGGTGACGATGCCGCCCAGGGCGGTGGTTGTTTCCCGGTCCATAATGGCTTCGGCCACATCGCCGTTCATGGAGAAATAATTGGCCCGGACATTTTTACCCATGTCGCGGAAGAGCTGTTGGGCGGTCACAAATTCGTCGATCAGAAATTGGCGGTAGCCGGCAGTATCCCCCGTTTGCCGTGGATCACCGGGACCACCGTTTTCACACTCTGGGCAAGAGGTGAAAACATCGCCGTTTTGGAACAGATTGGCGTGCTTGATTATAAACTGGCGGGTTTTGGCCAAATGATCTTCCCGAGAAATGGCCGGATAGTCAAACCAGCCTTCCCAACCGGAGAAATTACCCCGGAACCAGACATTGAGTTTGTATTTGCGGGCGGCAGTGACCCACCGGGTGAGAAAAGGGACAAACTCCTCGTCATATGGCGTGGCGATAGCCACGTGAGTAGCGCCGGTGGCGGCGATGTTTTTGACCTGCAGATCAATAGTGGCATCAAAAGAGAAGTCGTCAGACTTCTCCCGGGCAATGTCCCGGGAGTATTTCATGGTATCTATTGATTGAAAGTCCCACCAGGTGGCTTGGTCCGGCGCCGCCTGAACGGTGGAAGCAGACAATAAGACGGTGAAAAAAAATGCTAAAACTAGGCCTAATTTCATGAAGTGATTATAGCTTATACAGCTTTAAATAATTTTACTTCGATCTGATTAAAATCGACTGTTGTAGTGAGAGTATAGTTTTTTTCAAGCTGACGTTCGATTTGAGAGAGTTGATTTTGATCGAGTCCGGGTGAATCATAATATGACAGGATTAACCAGACCCGATCATATGTTTGAGATAATGAATCCAGTAATATGAGATTGGGGTCAGGTAAGACTGTGCCGCCTCCCCGCGGATATGCACCGGAAGAAATTTCCAGAACTGAAGCTTTTTGGGCATTGAAATAATATGCGAACGGGAACCGGGAGTAGTAAGCATAAAACATGATGGCGTCCGTAGGTTGGGCCTGAGATTCAATGTAGCCTGCTAAACTACGCCAGTCCCGGGGGCTAATGTTGCTTATGACCCAGTGGGGATTTTCTTTGCCCGAGTACCAGGCAAAAAGCCTGAGCCCGGAAAAAATAAGCACGATTGCCAACAAGGTTCCGGATAGCCATTTTGGGTTATTTATGCTTTCCAGAGCCAATGCTATGAGAATGAGCAGGGCGGGCAGGCTGATAATGAAGTGCTCCGGTTCGTACAGGGGTTTTACAAAGTCCGAGAACAGGAAAGCGGAGAGAACAGGGAACCCAGCCCATAAGAGCAAGAAAATAAATTTGTGCTTGTCCCGGCCGGGTGACTGGAATATGTTTTTGTTTTTCCAGAGTAGCCAAAGGATCACCAACCCGTAAATTGCCCCGGTCACAAGTAAATCTCCGGATAGCACCACGGCTGTTAATGGTAAAAGTATAACTTGCGGCTTTTGCATCCAATCTATCTGATGACCGCTAAACGCGGGGGATATTAAGAGAGGAATCAGACTGATAAAGATGCCCAAAGCCACCACGATAAATCTTTTCCAGGGAATTGAGCGGGGGATGAATAGTAAAGATATGTAGTGAGACAGTATGACCAATGCGGCAAGCAGATGGCTGTATATGGCCAGGGATGCAGTAAGCAAATAGAGAACGGAATATTTTACCGAAGACGGATTGCGCAGAAGGTTTAGGAATAACAAGCTGGAAAGGGTTACCAAGAAAAGAAGCAGGCTGTAACTTCTGGCTTGCTGTGCGTAAAAGACGAAGAGGAGGTTCGTTACCAAGAGCAAAGACGCTGTCCTGGCTGATTGTTCCCCGGAAAAGGCGCGGGTTAACTTGTAGAGAGCGGGGACGGTCAGAATACCAAAGAAGACAGAAAGGCTTCTGACTAGCCATTCGCCGGTACCTAAACGTTGCCAATAATGGAGTAATGAATAATATAACCACATATTGCCTTCGTAGAGCCAGGCCGATTTCAACATGACCGACCAGTTTTGGGAAAAATAAATGCTGCTTACTTCATCGAGGCTAAAGCCATGTTTAGTTAATCCGAAGAAGCCCAAAAAAACCGCGATTAATACTAGTACCGGTAGGCTGAGCCTGCGCATATTATTATTTTTTTTGACCCGCGAAGTCCGGAGTGGTGTGGAGCTGACCGACTAAAGCCGGATCGATTTCGTAGACGTCGGCAAAAGGATAATGCTCCGCTAATTTGTAGAAACGGAAACCGGAGGAACGGGAAACGAATTTCCAGGTAAGATCGTTGTCGTCGTAGGTGCGCATAATGATCCAGCGGGCCCAGCGGTCGGGAGCTGTCGTAGCCGCCGTCCAATAGGCGCCAGTGCCCTCATGGATAAAGCGGGACATGGGCAAGCCGCTGCTAAAGATAATGGCGTCGTGGGAGGCGACGGAGATCAGGATAAAGCCGGGTTGGTCTTTGGCATGGTTGGACAGATATGATGCGATTTCGGAAACGTTTTTCTGACTGGAACCCACCCGGGCGTCGTCTATAGTGACGGCGTCATAGTTGGCAAAGGCGAAAAAGAGGACAAAAGCCAGAAGGCCGATAATTACCAGGCGCAAGGATACGGCCCGGTCGGCCAGAACGCCGACGAAAACGGCTATGGCCGGGGCAAGCATGATGCCATAGCGGATATTAAACCAGGTGTCACCGGAAATGCCCTGAACAAAAAGAACCGAGAAGCCGAAGAACATAGCAATAATGTTGAAAGCCAGCGGGGTAAGCAAAGACAAAGTGGAAAGGCGCAAATCGAGGTGAATTCTACGATCCCATAAGAGAACTACTAAACCGGCTAAGGCCAGAAAAACCGGTAGGGTGTAAGAGTTATAAAACAGAGCATATAAATAAATTTTTGTTGACAGGAATAGATTGTATTTGCTGGGCAAGTTACCGGCATTGCTTAACTGGGCCTGCTGGGCGTGGGCGGAAAAGGGACCGAGGGCAAAATAGAGGGCGTCTTTGAAAATCAACTGGTTCCAGAGAAACCACAGGGCAATGCCAAAGCCGGCCAGGGTCGCAAACAGGATCATGGCTCCTTCGGCTGTTTTATAGCCTTTTTTGAATAGCTGTCTCACAAAGATCAGACTGGCGGCGGCCAGAAATAAAAACCAGCCGTCGTAGCGGATAAGAGATGAAAGCATGATCCAAAATGCGGACTTGATGACATCTAAAATATTGTCCGATTGGTGCCATTTGATGAGGTAATAACAGCCGGCAGTCATAGTGGCCAGAAGGGGCAACTCGGTCATGGCCGTAGACTGTAAATACAGAATATTGAGGTTGGCGACAAAAACGGCCACGCCGACGAGACGGCCTAAAATGCCCACGTTCAGCTTTTCCAAAATTTTGTAAATCAACAGGCCGGCTGCCACAAAACCAGCCATTGACTGGATGGCCCCCGACAAACCGGAGTGCCACATAAAGTCATTCCAAACAGTGGGAACCATGAGTAAGTGAGTGAGGGGCAGCCAGACGGAACCGAGCTGGGCCAACCCTGGCTTGAGACTCTCTACTACTCTTCGGCCAATATCCAAATGCGACCGGGCGTCGTTGTAGGCCAGTCCCAGGCCGTTTTGAAGAAAACGACCGTAAGCAAGAACAGAAAAAATAACCAGGATTGCACCCAAGATCAAAATCGGGTTGATTTTGAAAGCAGAAAACACTTTGGTGACGCGATTTTTACTGATGGTGACGATCATATTTGGGATACCAAATTAAAAACGAGAATAGGATAATCAAGACAATGCCGATGGCGGCGTAAAACATGATGGCCGGAACCGATTTCCCCAGAAGCGTGTTGTAAAAAAACGAGCTGAGATGGTTGCCCAAAATCATTCTCCAATTAATGATGTATGTTGAATCCAAACCCAAATGCCTGGCTTCGACATAGGGGGGAATGACATTGGTTGTCAGGGCTGCCATGAGATTAACCGCTGCGCTGTAGCCGATGACCAGGGTGTAAATAAGCTTGATGTAGATGTTTGCGGCAAAGCGCTGCAGACCTAATCCGGCGAGAATGATTAACTCCGGCATAGTGGCGACAATATAGCGGGAGCCGAATGACCAGCCGCCATACGGATCGCCAAACATAATATAAAGGGTCAGACAAGTAGCCGGAACAGAAAGAATTAGAATTTCTCTTTTTTTGTCCTGGTTGAGCAGATAACCCAATCCGAATAAAAAAAGGAGAGTTGCCGGGGTATATACGGCTAAGCTGCGGTCATGGCTAAGGAAGAAAGTGTATAGACCATTCAGCATGTTTCTGGTGTCAAGAGACTGACCGGCATTTCTGGCTGATTCCGGAATAGACTTCTCGATATCCTTTAAATCCTGAATCCGGGGAATAGCGTTGCTGAAGGCCAGAGGGGAACCGAAATTGATGAAGTTATAGTAGCCATACAAACCGATTCCGGCTAAAAAAATCAACGGGGCAACCAGGTACTTTATCCTTAAATCGACGAGGTAGTTTTTGTTTTTGGGAGTGATTGATATAAAGTTGAGGCTTAGGCCAAGAGCAATGGGGAAATAAATGAAGATATTCGGATAATCGATCCAGACTGCAAGCACGTAGAATAACCAAACAGCCGCGACACGCAAAAAAGAGCGTTTGGCATCAAAGCAGGTCAAATATAAGCCGGAGAGGATTAAAAAACCGGATATGACGTGGGCATAAAATGTCACTGAGTATGCCCAAGTCGAAGTTGCAAATCCGTAGGCAAAGGCGGAAAACAGGCCGACTGTCCAGTGCAAATTAAACCGGGAGCAAAACTTATAAATAAGCAGCATGGTCGCCAGGGCAAAAAGAGCTGGGACGGAAAACACGGCTAATTGGGAGAGGTCAAACATTCGGCCGATAGCGAAAAATGGGAGAGCAATAATTGAAGCTCCCGGGGGGAAGAAGGAGTAGTAATGGCCTTTAATATATCCAATGTCCGGAGTGCCCATGGAAGCGAACTGGTCAATGGCAAAGCTCCGGTTGTGATACAGAGACAAAATGAGGGCCCAACGGGATCTTTCCTGGGAGGTTTCAAAGGATTTACCGGAAGAATTCAATTCAAACTCTATTTGATACGGAGTGGGATTTCCTGCACTTCCCCGAATAGATAACAGATATAAAAGTGCAGAAACACAGACCAAGACAAGGTAGGGAGCCAATTTCTTCACAGTGATAATTTTATATCTTTGGAGATTAACTTGTCTTTCAGTTGTAAAATCCTCATTAAAACCTTTTCCGCGATTATGCCTAAGGGAGAAATAGTAGCAACAAACCGGGGAAAGGTGAGTTCTCCTTCGATGGAAACTCGGTTAAACAAAAACTGGGATGAATTGAGATAGCCGCCACCGTCAACCGTGAAGGCGGCTTTATAGTTACCGTTTTTGACTATTTGAATTATGTTATCGTTGTATATACCCTTTGGATACGCGAATAAATCGATGGGGATGCCCAATTTGTTCTGGAGCTGAATCTTGCCGTCAACAATTTGTGATCTCAATTGTCTTTGGTGCAGGCTTCTCAGATTTTGATGTGTAGAAGTGTGATATCCAATTTCCCATCCATTTTTATACAGGGCCTTAATTTGACTTTGTGAAAGAAAAGGGAGATCGGTACTTACTTCTTTTCGATTTGCGCGGTGAGGACTACCCAACACAAAAACGGTGGCTTGCAGGCCGAGTTTTTTTAACAAAGGAAAGGCCTGACTGTAAACATTTTCGTAGCCGTCGTCGAAAGTAATCGAGATGCCGCCTTGCGTTTTTGAACTCAGAAGTTCCGAAACAGGGACCACTTTGAAGTTTCTTGTCAGGTAGTCAAGCTGGCGTTTGAAGTCTTTAGCCGGTGTGGAAAATCTCCAACCGTTACCGCAGACGGAATGATAGCAGAGAATTAATGATAGTGGTTTAAAAAAATTGTTGATGTTAAAAACAGTATTAACAACCGAAACGGTGTCAAGTATTAACGGATGAACCAATTCGAACAAAGTCCGTTGTTTGGTTAAGTGCGATTCGAGGCCCGGGTAAGCGTCTGTCAGGTATCTGAGGGAGCGCCGGAATAAGTCTGATGATGTAGAAGCGCCGTAAAGCGTTTGAACCGTCCTAAAAATAGTTAAGGCCAAAAATTTATGTCTGTCGGCAGCGGTCTTTAACTTTGAATCCACAAGTTGCTCCAACTTTTCCCTAGTAAGTTCATCCAAATAAAGACGGGGAAGATCGGACAGATCCGTGAGCCGGTCGGCAAGAACTGCCGCTTCCCAGTCGACGATCACTAGCTTATGAGTCCCGGAGTCAATGAGCAGGCTGTCAGAATATAACTCACCATGGCTTAGGCTGTATGCATTTTTCCAGACCTGACCCAGGAAATAATGCCAAAAGAAGGCGATGGCCGGTTTTGCAAGCAATTTAATTGCTTTGGGAAATTTGACAATCGATACCATCAGGTTGAACACAAACACAGCCGGAACGATTTTGTTGTCACGTCTGGCTAGCGGAAAAACAGGTATCGAGTTTAAAGTTTCCAGCGCTGTTGTTAAATAAGCAACTTTGGACTCAGGTGGGAGGTCTAAAATTGGTTGAGCAGAGTAGTAACTTTCTGTCAAGGAAACTGAATGGCGTTGAATATCAGATGCAAGCAGTTGAGGAATCAGGCAGGGAAACTTATCCGGATATTGGTTCAAGTGCTTGAGAACCCGGATTTCATTGAGGAGAAACTTACACCTGGAATCTGGGAAGTAAAAGGCATGCCGTTTGGAAAAGTTGCCATCCGGATCTTTGCCAACAAAGTCCGGAGCTTCGTGCGTTGACGCGGCGGTGAACCAGCTAAGCTTATATTTGCTCGTAACAATCGGGAAAAGAGGGTAACAAACCATTCTGACAAAGAACATGGTTGCCGTACCTAAGGGATTGGTAAGAAACGTTTCAAGTAGGGCTTTCAAGTAGACCGGGAGCGGCCGACGCAACTCTTTTTGGGCAAGTCCGGGAAAGTACTTATCCAGCTCCACTCCTACCGCTTTGGTATCTGAACGGAACAACTGCCGCAGATAGTCCTTCAGAGTTAGCGGCAACCTGTAAAAGATTATAGCCTGGCTCGAATGTTGAAACGTGTAACCCAACGACTTACATGTGAGATAAATGAACGCGTCTTCGTTAATAATCTCGGGGAATTTTATGACCCTGGCAAAATCCTTTCTCAAGGCTAACAATGCGCCGCAGGTGAATATGTTATTCCCGTTTTTTATGGCCTGGCGTGTTTTGTCAAAAACATTAAATGTGGTATAGACTGCCTTTTGAAAAAAAGTAGTCGGCAGAGAAGGGCGGACGTTGCCTGATACCAGCATAATTTTTTCATCCCGGGAGATCGTGGCAATTAAATGCGTGATGACATGGTCATCGGCGAGTTTTACGTCCGCGTCAACTATTACCAATACGTCAGAATTAAATTTGGAAAACATTTGTTGCAAACGAAATGTTTTTCCCCGGCGGGTATGATTAGCAATAACTTTAACTAACTTGTTTTCCACACTTTTTGCCTTGGCAACAGTGTCGTCGCTACAACCGTCGCAATAAACCAGGATTTCTTTTAATTTCCAACCTGTGGTTTTCTGGGATAGTACATCCAACAAGACATGCCTGATGTTGTGGCCTTCGTTGTAGGCCGGAATGCCTACGGAAACAAATAGTTTATTGTTTTTTTGTTTCATACCGGAGGACTTGTTTGAGAAATAAATCAAATTGTGTGGCGACAGTGTCCCAGTTGAACTGTTTGGCGAACGATCGGGCGTTTTGACGAAGCGGAGCAATGACAGTTGAACCGCACGCGTTCAGAAGGGCCTGGGCATAGTGAGTTGTGTCGTACATTGGTGACTTTAAAGCAACTTTGGGAGAAATCCATTTTGATTCAGGTAAGTCGAAACAGGCCAGAGGCAGACCGGCAGCCAGGACTTCCAGGGTGGCCAGACACATTTCGTCATGCCGGGACGGGAAGGCCACAAATAAGGACTCTGAAAAAACTTTGGCTTTTTGTTCTCCATATACTGGACCAATTAATTTTACCTTGTCTTCTAAGCCTAACTTTGTAATCAGGGCTTTGACTTTATTTTCGTCAGGACCATGGCCGGCAATTACCAGCGGATAGTTAATTTTGTCGGCCACTTTGGCATAAGCCTCCAAAAGAAGATCAATACCTTTTTGCCAGATATCCAGACGGCCAAAAAACAGGATGTGCTTTGACTGGCGGTGGGGAATACGGAAAAATTCCTCCCCCACTCCCTGGCCAACGATTTTAAATTTAATATACGGGTTAAGTTTTTTTATCTTCGCCGAATCTGTTTCGGAATAGGGTAAAGCGTATTTATAAAATCTAATCCCGAGTCTTTCGATTAAATAAAACGGCAGGTGGTATTTGTTAGAGAATTCCTGAGCGTTAAACATTGAGGGTAAAGCCACAACAGGAATTTTTGTAAACAGAGGTGAAAAAAGTGTAGAAATTGGGGCAGTAAAACACTCAATTATGATGTCTGATGTCAACGCGGGGACTACAAATGGAACAGTCAGGATATATATGGCGTTGTTGAACTTGAGAAACTTGGTTCCGGCTCCGATGTGCTTGTAGACGATACCGGCTTCTATCCTGTCTTTGTAGCCCGGGTATTTGGAGCTGATGACGGAGACTTGATGACCTAATTTGACCAAGCGGGAGGCTACTTCAAAGGTGGCCCGGGCTTGGCCGGCTCCCAAAAGGGGGTTATTAATATCATCGAAATCGAGATAAGTGATTTTCATTTTGAAGAAGAAATCATCGTCCAAGCGGCTTTTTGATGAGACTCGGAGCGAATTAAAAGGTATAACCGTAAGAGTAATTGAAGTCCCAAGGCAATGGTAAAAAAAAATGGGGATTTAAAAAAACTTACAATATAAGCGTTGAGTTTATGTCTTAGCGGTATGTGATAATGGTCCTGAGCCAAGTGTCCAAAATCGATGGAGATGTTTTCGGCAGAAGTATGAAATCTGGCATGTTGCAGAAGAAAATCGTGAAGATTATCCGGTACTTTAAAGTAAACCGACGCTTCGGGAACATAACGATACTTGAAGCCTAATTGCAAAGTTCGGAAATAACGCCAATGATCAGTTCCGGGCGCGTTGGGTAAATGGAGCTTTTTCGCGAGCGATTTGGATACTGAGGATATCGGACCGACGTGGGTATGGACATTATGGCCGCCATTAATGTCCTGAACTACCTCATGCCAAAAGTGTTCATAAACAACTAAAGCCTTACCCACTAGCGTGGATGAGGGAAACGGAATTGCACGCCCACCGACCAGACCGATTTTTGCAGAAGTGAAAGCTGACACAAGCCGCGAGACGGATTTGGGAGCGAGAACAGTGTCTGCGTCGAGAGTGACGATTATA
>Ga0209542_10002411_pt1 | contig 41823 bp, 48 predicted proteins | sample RifCSPhighO2_01_FD_184028 | JGI IMG/M metagenome (GOLD analysis project Ga0209542, IMG submission 184028) | Soil microbial communities from Rifle, Colorado - Rifle CSP2_plank highO2_0.1 (SPAdes) (version 2) | ecosystem: Environmental > Terrestrial > Deep subsurface > Rock core/Sediment ... | reverse complement strand
GTTCTTCTGGAAGCTGGCTAGTAAACTGGTGAGTTAGATGTAGCCCAAGTTTATATTTTCGCGATTCGGACAAAATAGACTCGAAGTTTCCTCCGGCGAAGTTTTGAAACTCGTCCACGTATAGGTAAAACGGTTTGCGCTGTTGCGGGTCAATTTTGATACGCTGCATGGCCATAAAGTTAATTCTGGAAACTAAAAGGGCGCCAAGAAGGTTCGCGTTATCTTCTCCGATTTTTCCTTTAGAAAGGTTTAGGAGCAGGATTTTGCCGCTGTTCATAATTTCCCAAAAATCTATCGTAGACTTTCTTTGACCCAAAATGTTTCTTATTGTAGTTGATGATAGAAATCGGTTAATTTTGTTTTGAATAGGCGCCACAGCTTCAGTAATTAAACGCTGATTTCCCCGCATGGCTTTATACTCTTCCTCCCAGAAATCCAAAACCACAGGATCCTTAATCTGGTGCAAAATATACTTCTGGTAGTTCATATCGTTCAATAAACGGGTAATGCCTAGTATGGAGGTTCCAGGGACCTCAAGAAGGGTTAGAACCGAGTAGTTAAGCAGATATTCAAGTCTTGGCCCCCAAGAGTAATCAAACTGCTTAGCCATGGACGAAACAAGAGCCGACGCCATGAGGTTTTTCTGGGACTGGTCATCTATTTCCAAAACGTTTATACCAACCGGCCGCTCCGTATCCGAAGGGTCAACCATAACTACATCCTTAAGTCTATTTTCCGGAATGTAGTCTAATATATCCTCAATCAAATCTCCGTGAGGATCCACAACTCCAACACCGTGACCCGCCAGAATATCCTGAACAATCATATTTTTAAAGAACGTTGACTTTCCGGTTCCGGTTTTACCTATTAGATACATGTGACGAACCCGGTCTTCGCCCTCGTTGCTTATTCCAAATCTCATTTTTTTGTCTCTAAACAAGACTTCCCCTATGTAGTTACAGTTTGTGGTTGGGAGATTTGCCGGCGGCTCTGCCTTTTTTGAACCAACCCACAACACTCCCGGTGTCTCAACTTTTTCCGAGGGTAGGTGATAAATGGAAGCGAGCTCGGCAATGTTCAAAACAAATGTGTTGTTTGAGTTTATTGAGCGGGTTTTGTACTCGTTGTATTTATTTTCACTGTTGGGGTGCTGTTCGTACTCAATGGAGTTTAGCTGAACGGTTGAAAATTGTTGTAGAGAAGCGATTAGCGATCGCAATAATCTATCGGCACGGTCGTAAGTTTGGGCGCGTGAAAGAAGCCTTATGTTTACCTCAAAACCCATTCTTGAAAGTTTTTCTTCTATTGCCTCAACTTGAACCTCCTCGTTAGAGTTTAAAAACTTTCTTTCAACTTTAAGGCCACCGGGCTTCACAGGCTCCTCTGCCCTACCAACCAAGGCCTTAAAAAACGTGCTGACAATCTGACTAAATTCTTTAATTATTTCACCCGGAAGGTCGCCCATAAAGGTGCCGCTGCCCGTTGTGCCCTCTCTAACTTGCTGAACATACTCAAAGCCCTCGCCCTGCCAAACATCCGCAATTGGCTTTATGACAACCTGAAACCACAAATTTTCATCAGAGGTTGCTTCGGACAAAGCCGACGTTACGGACGAGAGTGAGTCTCTTTCAAAATCTCTGAAAGTTTTAATTGGAAAAAAGTTTGCTTTTTTTAAGGTAAGGGTGGCTACTTCAAATTCACCATCACCATCTTTAAATTTGCTGGGAGCGTAATCTTCAACTTTACTAATGTGCGCGGTTGGGTACTGAGCATAAATCTGGCTTTCCACAAACTTTGAGATATTTGGGGGCACTGCAACATAAAACCTTATCCCACCGTCAACTGCCACAAATTCAAACGAAACCTGCTCCTGCGCAACTGCATCAACCCTTAGAAGACCGTGCAGGGAGGCAAACATATGCTCGGCGGCAAGCGCTGCGGTTTGGACATCATAATGCTCTTCTTCTGATTTATGAACCTGAACTTCCAGTATTTCCAAGTCTTTACTAGTCGTAGAACCGGAAAAAGAGCCCTTCATTTTCTTAAAAATGAAAAAGCCCACAACGGCAAGAAGTATTAGAGACAAAATTATTAATAATTCCATTAAGTTTTGTTAAGTATGGGGATAACAGATCTCCCCGCCCATATTTGGAGCGGGGAGAAAGAAAGGAGAGAGACTAAAGACATTATCTCAAAGCCTCCCCGCAATGTCAACTCCAATGACAAGTGTTACGTCCACGCGGTCGCTGATGCCCTCGTTCACCCCTCCCCTACTCTTCAAAACCACGTTTTTCACATCAAAAAACTTTTGGATTTCCTTGACTACGGCCAAATCCGTTGATTCAACCAAAAGTAAGCTTTCATCGTAAATCTTTGAGGCGTTTTCAGCGGCAATTACGTGCCCTCCCGCGTTTCGTACCACCCTTGAAGCAAAGTTTGCAACCCCCGGCATATCTGTACCATTTAGGATTCCGACGCTTGCTTTTTCTGTAGCGACATTTGAATCAAAAGTAAGATCTCTAAGGGAAATATCTAAACTTTCCTCATTTTCGAAAAGATGGGCGATGAACCTGTCTTTTCGTAATGATCGTACAAAGGTAAAAAGGTTAAAAAACTCACTTATGGTAACGTTTGTGTCTATGGAAAGGGCAAGCTCCTGAAGAACGTCTAAACTAAGTAAAGAGTTACCCTCTCCGTGAACAAAAGTGTCCAAAATTGCCGTGGTTACAGCATCATCTACCACCATATAGCGGTCTGTATTAAAGGCAAAATCTTTTTCAAGCGTTGCAACAAGAAGGGCAGAACCTGCACTTAACTCATTACTATCTAACATTCCAAGTGAGAGAATGTTTGAATAAGGCTCCACACCAAATTTGCCCGGGACATCGGTTGTGGTAGCCAAATCTATTTCGTATGACACTACTTTTCCGCCTGCTTTATCAAAAATTACAAAGTGAATCGAAGAAGTTTTAGCCGGAATTGCGTTTATATCTTCAACAGAAATGATTGCGAGGGAAACGATGTCGGAATTGTTAATGTCAAATGATGTAGAAGACTCCGCCGAAGCAAAAGGTTTTGTAATGGCCTTGTAACCCCAAATGCCTGCCAAAAATACTAGTGAGAACGTAGCAAGAAGACCCAGTGCTGCCCCTTTTCTGAACTTCTTCTGCGTTCTTCTTGCTTTAACAAGTGTTTTCCAGGAAAAACCTCTTTTTCTTTTGTTTGATATCCTTTTGGAGGCCTTGGCAGGTCTTTTGGGCATTATTACTATTATGCAAAAAATCTGCGTAAAGTCCATACCCAATATGACATTTCATGCTTTTGCTACGGGAAATTTTGGGGTTGGTGAAATGTGAAAATGTATGTCTCATAGTCTTGTCTGATTTATTACCTATAGTTTCTGCCTTGCCACACCCTATAACTCACACTGTTGAGGAGGGGGTTGATTTGTAATATAATTCTGAACAAATCATTCCGAGTGAGACTAAGCGAGGAGATTAAATGATCTGGCTAAAAGGCGTTATAAAAAACGTGATAAGAGTGGCAACAAAACCTCTCTTGCCGTGGCTGGCTCCGTTTTTTCTTCGACGTGAGAGCGCAGCCGCAAAAAAAGCTGAAGAGGCAGCGGAAGCAGCGGAGGAACAGGCCTATCAAGAACAACTGCAGAAGGACCTGGCATTGGAAAAAGCGAAGACAGGCGGAGGGGGAAGCCAAGCATCATCGCCGGAGCCAACAAAAGTAGAGGAGAAGGTGGATCAAGCACCATCTACAGAACCGGCAATGCAGAAAGGGGTGTTGCAAGCGCTTTTCATAAAAGGCAGGCTTGATAGGATCTTTTACCTAGGGGGGAACGCCACGCAAAAAGGTGTAATCATCCAAGGATGCACAATTCTTGCAGGGTTCTGGGAGGGATATGCAAAACCGTACAGCTTTACCGGACTCTTGGCAATTGTTGACGGTATTAAAACCCGACCGGCAACTGATGAGGACCTGGCGGAGATGTCGCGGCAGTGGGACGAGAAGAAAAACGGCATCAGTTTTTCGGATTGGCTTGAGGGCCTGCTAAAACTTCCCAAACACGCAGAGCTTAAAAAGGAAGGGAAAGACCGCTTAGCTAAATTGGCGTCAGCAAGCATGGCTACATCTTAAGCCAGATCACACCGACGCAAGAAGGTTGCCCAAAGGCAGCCTTCTTTTTTTAGCTTTTAAGCAGCAAACTCACTGGGCAGTCCGGCCTCAAAACTCGCCCTCTCCCCCGTTTTTGGGTGGGTAAAAGTAATCTTATGCGCGTGAAGCATAAGCCTTCCAAATATTTTTCTCGAAATAACACTTCGTCTTTTGCCAGCGTACAAGTCATCACCAACAATCGGGTGGTTTAGCGCGGCCAAGTGAACTCGAATCTGATGGGTTCGTCCGGTTTTTGGAAAAGCTCGAACCAATGACAAAACTTCCCCATCCACTACCCTTTCCTCTGCCTGCTCAACTGTCGTTACCGCTTCCTTTCCATCCGATACTATAGCCATTTTCGTTCGATTGCGGGGGCTTCTTCCAATAGGAGCACTGATCTCAATTTTTTCTTCATCAAGCTTGCCGAAAATCAAAGCCACGTATTCCTTTTCAACTTCCCTACCCTTAAACTGAACTTGAAGGCTTACAAAGGTTTCCTCATCTTTAGCCGCCACAACAACCCCGGAAGTTTCTTTATCAATTCTGTGAACAAGACCCCCACGCTTGTAAAAATCACTCTCTTTGTCTGCGTCAGCCAACTCTTTGGCTAGTTTTTCCTGCGTGTAATTTTGTAAAGTTTCACCCGGCGAGGTATCAGAAATATTCACAACCATTCCAGAGGGTTTATTCAAAACTAAAATATAATCATCTTCAAAAATTAGATCCACTTTTTGTGTCATTGTGGGGGTATTCTAACACCTCATTAACAAAACTCAGTTCAAACTAATCGGAACCTTGTAAGTTACGTCCCTAAAATAAGTTATTCCTACGTGCTTACCAAAAATTAAGTCTGACTGCGAATGCAAAATACCCAAAACTCCTACCGAAATCAGAAACGTTCCGGTAAGAACCAAAAACGGCACGGCGGCGGGAGAAAAGACCGCCTGTTCAAAGGTCTCCCGCAAAAACATAATAACTGAGGCTAGATGCATGAGGTAACCTAGCACAACCAAACAAAGCCAGCTAATTACTCTGTCCTCGGAATATTTGCGGACTAAAATCACTATAGAAATTAAAATCAGGCTTACAACACCAAGCGGTAAGAAAAAAATCAAAAAACGGGCTGCATCGAAAAACCCATTTGCTCCCGTACCCGAAAATACAAAAGTGATCAAGACAAAAATTAGTCCAAAAACCATCGAAAGGTGAAGATTCTTTGATAAGGTAGCCCCCTCTTCAGATAAATAAAACAGCCCAATCCACGAAGTAAGGAAAAACAAAAGTAAAAGTAGGAGGCCAAAACGTGAGTTTACTGATTGACCCAGGAAACAACTAAGCCAGAAAAGTCCAAAGATAGAGTTTCCGAGTACCATAAGCTCAAGACCTAGTTTTGCGGGCAACTTTACTTTTCGAATTTGAAGATAGATAGCACAGAAAGCAAGGAAAATGTAGGTGAAAACAGCTACCGAAAAGGCTTGCACTTTCAGCTGTGAAAGTTGTGGGTGAAACTGAAGCCATGCCCACCAAATAAAAGTGAATATGTAGCCTAGAATAAGGCTTATCCTGGTTATATCCACACTATTTATTGAGCATTGAATTTCTTTATAGCTGTGCGGAGTAAAATTGTCAATACCCCAACCGTTATTATAATATCCCACGCGTTATAGCGAAAAAGGCCAAAAAAATTAAAGTAATCTCTCACACATCCAAAAACTACTCTTTCAAGCAAATTTAGAGCCGCCCCACCAACCACAAATCCCACCAAAATCTGCTCTGCCCTACCCCTAACCGTTTTAAACAAAAACCACCACACTAAAATCAAAACTATAAAGGAACCTAAAATAAATTCTCTTTGGGAAATAAACTGAGATAAAAAGTAGGAACAATTAAGCATGATCTACACAAGTTGTGGCTTCGGGGAATGCCTGCAAACGAGCCTCGTCAATTGGTTCCCCACCAACTTCACACAAACCATAAGTGCCCAAGTCAATCTTTGCTAAAGCCTTTTCCACCAAACCCAAAGCCCGCGTAGCATTTTCCTCTTTTAACTTAGTTTCCAGGTGGCTGGTGTCTTCAAAGGCCTCATCGGCATCTTCCGCGTTTCCTACAGTTCTGTCGGGGTCGTTGTAAGAGTCTTCGCTTTTCATTATGCCGAATTCGTGCTCCAAATCAGCTTTTTTTCTCTCTAGTTTTGCCTTTAACTGCACTAATAATTCTTTCGATAAGTGTGTCATTGTTTGTAAGTTTGGATCTAAACAAAAATACTACGAATGACAGTGTAACCAATAGGCCATAAAAGATCAAATATTGCCTATCGCGGAAAAAAATGAAGCCTAAAGCGGCAGTTAGCGCCAAAAATATCGAAAAAACATAACCTGATTTTATTTTTGAATTTCTAAAGCTTGATAGCATGGCAAACAGAAATATCCATCCAGCAAAAGCAAACAAAAATTCAAATTTCCCCTGCAACCCAACGTAGCCCAAAAATACCACCGCTAGAGCCAAGGACAAGCCTAAAGAGAAAATGTCTATGATACGGTAAAAAGACCACTTCCATGCCTTGCAGAACCCGTACAGCGGCACAAGCGAACCTACAAGCGCGCCGGTTAAGCTGTAACCTGGTTCCCAAACCTTATAGATTTTGTTGACTAACGCCTCAAAGGTTGTTGCCGTGCCTAAAGCATAAAAAAATCGCGAGAAAAGAATTGCGGAAAAAATGGTCAAAAGAAGCAGATCAAAAAGTTTTTCTTCACTAAAGCCGTCTTTTTTTCCTTCGCTCCAAACGCCAAAGGCCAAAAGCAAAAACCCAACCAAAATAAAAATTCCAAAAGTATGAATTGTGAAGTTTTGAATTGTAATTTGCGCCGGCATCATAGTTTTGTTGATACTTTATTAAGCCTTTGAAGTATACTCACCCGTTTCGGTGTTTAGTTTAATTTTATCCCCTATTTTAATAAATGTCGGGACTTTTATTACAGTGCCGTTTTCAAGGGTCGCGTCTTTGTAGGTGTTTGTGACGGTATTTCCCTTAAATCCAGGTTCCGTGTAGGTTATTTCAAAAGTCATGGATTTTGGAAGCTCCACTGTTATTGGCAAGTCCTCAAAGTACATTACCAAAACCGGCTCGCCTTCTTTTAGAAAATCAGCGGAATCACCCATTAAATCTTTGGGAATTGTGAACTGTTCGTACGTGGTTGGGTTCATAAAAATAAAACCGGAGTTGTCTTTGTAAAGGTATTGAGCGTTGTTTTTGGTAATTGAGGCGTCTTCCACGCGGGCTGTCGCCATGTAACCTTTTTCCAAAACCGAGCCGTTTAAAAGGTTTCTAGCTTTTACCTTAACGTTAGCCCCGCCCCGCGCTGATTTTATATGTTCGTAGCGGAGAACCTTAAAAGGAACACCATCTTCCTGAAATATCTTGCCTGTTTTTAGCTCTGTTGCGATCATCGGGTGAATTGTACCAGAGAAGTGTTTCCAGCTAAAATATAGAGGTTTATGAAAAGAAGGCTTGTTAACTTATTTATTAACCCACTTTTCCTTACCGCCGCAGTTTATTTGGTCACAGTGTTTCTTGTGTCCCCGTGGGGAAATTTTGCCGTAAATGATGACTGGGACTTTTACACCCACGTTAGAAACTTTATGGAAGGAGACTTTACCAAAAACTCACTCATAGACTCATCCTTTGTGCTTCAGGGGTTAATGGGGGCGGGCTGGGCAAAAATCTTCGGCCTAAATTTTACCTCGCTTAAAGTTTTAACAATATCTTTTACCCTGCTCATGCTTCTGGGAATTTATAAAATTCTGCTTCAGCAAAAAGTTTTACGGGCTTACCAATTTCTGATTTTATTCGCCATAGCCTTTAATCCTTTTGTTTACATGTCATCTTTAACATTTATGACCGAGAACTACTTTTTGGCTTTTTTGATATGGAGCATTTATTTTTATCTTTGTTACCTTGAAGATGGCAAAAGCAGAAGCTTATTCTTGGCTGTACTTATTGGAGGCTTAAGTATTTTGATCAGGCAGTTTGGTTTTGTGGTATTTGCAGCGTATGTCCTGACTTATTTAGCGCTACTTTTTAGCAAAAGGGGGGCCTTTCGCTTTAGACAGCTTCTGCTTATACTGACACCCTTTATTATTTTCTCGCTAATAAACTTTCTTTGGCCTCAATACAGAGGGAGTAACGAAACGCAGGTTCAGAGGCTAAACCAGCTGTTTGTTGATGCAAAAGATTTGTCTAGTGTGGGCTTAAGGGCTTTGTGGGCGCTTCCCTACATTGGCCTATCTTTACTGCCTTTGCTTGTTAATTATTTATCCTCAAGGCAGAAAGAAATAAGGTTTGTAGTCTTGGCCGGGGCGGCAGTTTTGGCCTACCAAATTTTTAGGCTTGACATATTTCCTATGGGAAATGTGCTTTACGTGGAAGGTTTACTTTCTAAAACAGACTTCATCCGCAGCACCCACCTATTTGATAACGTGCTCTTTAAAATCCTTTTAAGCTTTATTATTTCCACAAGTATTTTTACTTTCCTTCTTTTTGGCTTTAACAAGGCGGCAGAACTTGCCGGTGCTCTCAAATCAAAAAGGTTTCTCATAGATGCAAGATACCTGTTTTTAACACTTTTAGTGTTAGGGATGTATTGTGCTGTGGCTTTAATGAAGGGTTCTTTTGACAGGTATTACATAAACACTATTGTGCTTTTGATTCTTCTTTCCGGTATTAGCTTTTCGGCCTCGAAAATTAAAGTAAGCAAAATTGCCGCAGTACTGGCCTGCCTTTTACTTTTTCTGATAACCTTCCTGCTTAATTTTGATTATTTCAGGACAAATAAACTTAAGTGGAGCCATGCGGAAAGGCTAAAAGAAGAGCGGGTTTTAAAGTACAGTATTTTCTTAAGCGGAACTTACGATAAATTTAACAGCGTTTTCTACAAAAGGAATTCGGATAAAATTGAGCGAGCACAACCAAAGGGCTTAACCTACGAATGTTACGTTCAAACAGATTACGAATCGCCACCAAACCCGTTACTAAATTACCTAAAGCGGTTTGAGAAAAAACAGATTGTAAGTAAATATTTTAAAAACCCCGGAATTTACGAAAACCTTACTTCCCCGGAATACAGACCCGTAAGCCGGGATCTTGCCAAAATTGTATACAAAGAAGAGTACCTCTCACCTATTTATAATTTAGTGGGTAAAAAGGTTTATGTTGTCACTTACTGTAATCCAAGGCACGTATCCTAAAAGGTTTGGTGGGCAAGGAGGGATTCGAACCCTCACAGGATCAACTCCCATTGGTTTTTGAGACCAACGCGTATACCGTTCCGCCACTTGCCCAGATGCTTAGATAACGCGGATACAATTGAGATTTTAGCATAGTGTAGGCTCTAATATGCTAAAATCTTAACGTGAGTCTGCTTACAGAGCTTATAAGCTTGCTAACACCTATTCAGCTTTTAATATTAATCTCGACCGTCTTATTAATAATTATCCTTAGCCGAAGTAAGACGGGCGCTAAAACAGTCAAGGTCTTTTTTGTAATCGCAGCCATCCCAACAGCCCTAGTTATTATTCTCTTGTCCCTAATCCCCCTTACCCTATTTCAGGACGCTTTTGGAAGCCAAATGTCGCTTAAGGTGGCTAGAAGCATTCCAGCATACCCCAACTCGACCATCGTACTTGAAAACAGATATGGATTTCCAGACGGACATACTAGCGCAAGTGTTCACTACGATATATTCGACTCCTCCTTCCAAGAAATATCAGACTATTATCTAAATGTATTACCAAACTTAGGTTGGGAAAATGTAGAGCAACAGGATGTATCAGACGTTGATGCAGAACGCAAGAGAATAAACTTTGAAAATAATTCCTGGAGGGGGTATGTTACCATTATTAGTTTTGCCGAAACAGAAAGAAAGCCTGTTAATATAACCGTATTTCCGAAGAAAAACTAAAGCGCACCCCCTCCCCCAACGCAATTTGGTCCCCTGCATAGTATTTGATTTTTTACTCTCGAGGTGCTTAAAATGTAAGACTTGGGTGTAAAACGGACTCGCCTAAGAAACCCTACAAGAACAACAAATTGGAGGACGGAATGGGAGAGAATCTGACCAGCGGTCTCATAGCTATTGAGATCAGAGAGCTTTCAGTAGGTCTTGTTTTCTATAAGCAAATTGACGGTGGCAGGCACGGGAACTTTCAAGAAAACGCTGTAAATCGACAGTTTGCTGTGGGGCAACAATACTTGGCGGAATTCACAGCCACAGAAAGCGAGCCATACACACTAAAGCCAATACAATGAATTGTTGGTAGCCGGGGAATTAAGAGATGAAACAAAAACGAGGTTCCAAAAGAGCCTCGTTTTAGTTTTATCTTTCGCCTTCAACCTCAAAAAATCTTGTTCTATCAGCTTTAAAGTACATTGGAATTTCGCCGGTCGCGCCGTTTCTATGTTTTGCGATAATTAAACTGTAGCTTTCCCTGTTCTCCTCATCGGGCCTGTACAAAAACATAACAATATCAGCGTCCTGTTCAATTGATCCTGAGTCCCGCAAATCTGAAAGCTGCGGACGCTTGTCCCCTCCCCTTTGTTCAACCGCACGTGACAGCTGCGAAATTGCCAAAACCGGAACTTTTAATTCTCTTGCTAAATTTTTCAAAGCTTGTGATATTTCGGACACTTCTTGTACTCGACTCTCTAAATGTCGCCCCTTAACAAGCTGTAGATAGTCCACCATAATTAAGTCAATTTGCTTATCAATCATAAGTCGGCGTGCTTTTGTTCGCATTTCCATAACTCCAATGCCCGGGGTGTCGTCAATGTAAAAGGTTGCTTCAGCCAATTCTCCTGCCGCAATGGAATACTTTTCAAAATCATCTGCTTCCAGATTTCCGGTGGTAATTCTCCAGTTTTCAATATCCCCTTGGGCCGAAATCATTCGGTCAACAATTTGCTCTTTACCCATTTCGAGTGAGAAAAACGCGACTCCTTTTTTATGAACAGTTGCCGCGTACTGTCCAATATTTATTGCCAAAGGAAGATTACCAACCGAAGGACGCGCGGCTACAATTATCAAATTTTCTTTTTGCAAACCTGAAAGCATTCTATCCAATGCCTTAAGCCCAGTTGGAACTCCTCTAATTGCACCTTTAGTTTTGCTAAGTTCGTCTAATCTTTCAAAAGTTACTTCCAATGTTTCACTAATCGGAATAAAATCCTGATGAACTTTTTCTTGCGAAACTGCAAACAAAGTTTGCTCTGCTTCGTCAAGCATTGTGTCTATTTCATCGTTTGATTGAGCAATTTCGTTAATCTCGGCAGCGGCCTGGATTAGCGACCTTCTAAGGGCATGATCACGAATAATTCGGGCATAATGTTCCACATTGGCAGCGGTTGGCACGGAATTTACAAGCTCTGTAAGGTACGCAACTCCCCCAGCTTTGTCCAAAGCGTTAAGTCTTTTTAGCTCATCGGGAACGGTAATTAAATCTGCAGGTTCGCGCTTCTCGTACAAATTAAAAATTGCTTCGTAAATATGTTCGTGCGAGTTTCTATAAAAATGTTTGGCGTGTAAAAATTCAACGATCTTAACAATTGCATCCGGATCAATAAGTAACGCACCTAAAACTGATCTTTCGGCATCTATATCGTGAGGTGGAATTCCCACTGTTATTTCTGTGTTTGGTCTTTTTCTTTCAGCCATAGTTTTTGCAGGTAGATTAATTTATATCACTGTTGGGCGGGTGTGACTACAATGACTTCTGTTTCCTCTGGAATGTCGGCTTTGCTTGACACTTTAAGCTTATCAACCTCTTTGGCACCTTCAACGCCCATTTCGTCTAAAAACTTCTGAAGCGGATCTAGGGCTGCCAAAACGCCGGACGTATTTTTCGTGCTGTAATGCATCGGAACAACAATTCCGGGTTCAATGGACGAAATAACCTTTGTGGCAGTTTCCGCGTCAATTGTGTAAGTCCCGCCTACAGGAATCATAAGCACATCAATTTCCACAAGCTTTTCCAAAGTTTCCTGCGAAAGTTCATGGCCCAAATCTCCAACATGCAAAAGATTTAATCCGTCCATGGTGATTTGATACATTATATTTTGTCCTCGATCCGCACCGTGTTTTTCATCGTGAAATGTTGGGATGCCTTCAATGTAAACGTCTTTTACTTCATATTCACCAGCGGTGGTTATATCGTAATGAGTACCGTCAACGCCTGCTATATGATTGTGATCGCCGTGCTGATGCGAGCATAGGACAACGTCGGCTTCAAGCTTTGGAAGTTTGTATCCGGTTTTTTCGGGGTTGTAAGGATCAATTACTAAGGTTGCGTTTTTTCCCTTGATTTTAAAGCAAGAATGTCCGATGAATGAAATTTCCATGGGGGTATATTAGCAGACCAAGGTGCTGGAGAAAACAAGAAACCGTCGAAAAGATGAGTGCTCTTCGACGGTTCTGCGACGCTTGTGTAACTGCAAATCAATTTGCTAGGGTGTCACGAAATTCGGCTTCATCAAAAGGTAGACGGGTCTGCTTGATTGCTTTCACCAGCCCTTCGACAAAATCCGCATCCGACGCACGAAAATCTGAATTCCAACAATCCAGACCAAGTGATGCCGAATTTGTTTTCGCGTTGACTCCCATTTCATGCCGTTGCTTAAAACCCTTAATTAACCAGCTCGGCACGACAACCCCCTCCTTAGGTGCTGCAACGCTCATCCTATTCCTCCGGTCTCTCTTCAGTCTAAAAATTTTCTCCTGTGTGAGTATAAACAAAAGTAAATAGAAATCAAATATATTCTCATTAAGCACCCTATAGCTTTGACCACCCCAGCTTTTTACGCTATAATGCCGACAAATTCCTGTACGTATGTGCAGGTCGTCCACGATCTTTGGACAGAGGGAGCTTCCACCCTAATTGGGAGCAACAAATAAGGAGGTGCCGTATGGCATCGAAGTACAATATCGTGAGTGGTCCGGGTCCTTTGCATTTCCTACACGCGCAGAATTATTTGCCAGGAGGTAGGAAACCAGCGTTAAGATTCAAGCTGGACCCAGATCAGAAACGAGACTACGGCCACGATATAAATGTCTTGGCCGAGTCGCTATCGCGGCAAGATGACGGAACAACAACCTACTGGATGTTCGAAGGTACACTATCCACGAAAAATCGGTTGTGGGTAGAGGGTTGTATCAGTATGGAAGATCGCCACGGCTGGATCATAATCTACGAGAGGGGTGAGGTTTTGAAGATCGAGGCGAATACGAGTGGCGGTGAGCTTCATACTAAAGTTAAGGATGCAGTTATGCTGCCGAGTCTGGGGTTTGTAACTAGCCCAGGGCTGCATATGCTCCAAAACGGCGATCTTGCTGTAACCTGCGACAGCGGCAGTCGTCACTACAGCATCGGCTTCTACACAGACGGCCGCCGGCCCAGCAGCTTTGAAGACACGCGTACAACACTCGACGATATTCCGGCTGTGTACAATGCAACTTCAAGGGAAGTGCAGATCGCAAGCGAGGTTCTAAAGTCCTTCAAAGACGGGCTGGAGAAGAACATCTTTATCTTCCCCTCGAATCCTTACTTGTCAGGGCGCGAAATGCAGAACACAACCATTCAATTGGTTGGGATGTTAACGCCCCTGGTTTCTGCAGCTTTACCGATAATCGTTAGATAGTAATAAAGCTTTACGTTGACGACGGCCCTTCTCATGACTTCGTGGGGAGGGCTGTTTTTCTTTTCCACCAACTTCCTTATATCTTCGCAACCACTAACCGAGGTGTTAAACTTAAGCTATATGAACCTTTCAACACAGCCATACAAAGGCGCGCGGGATTTTTACCCGCAGGATATGCGTGTGAGAAACTACATTTTTGGCGTCTGGCGTGACGTTTGTAAATCCTATGGTTACGAGGAATACGACGGTCCTTTCTTAGAATCTTTCGAACTTTATGCGGCAAAATCCGGCGAGGAGTTAGTAAACGAACAGCTCTATTCTTTTGAAGACCGGGGTGGAAGAAAAGTTGCGATTCGACCTGAAATGACTCCGACTTTAGCAAGAATGGTTGCTGGGCAATTTAAAACTCTCCCCCAACCCATTCGCTGGTTTAGCATCCCGAATTTGTGGAGATACGAAAAACCCCAAAGAGGAAGACTTCGTGAACACTTCCAATTAAACGTGGACATTTTTGGTGTTGATGGAATTGAAGCCGATTTTGAAATCGTAAGTATCGCAATAGATATTATGAAAAAATTCGGCGCAGATGAAAGCATGTTTGAAATCCGGGTTGGCAATAGAAGGCTTCTCAACGATGTTTTTGGGCAGTTTGGGATATCGGCCGAGCAGGGCGTACGGGTGCTAAAAGCCCTCGATAAACGCTCAAAAGTTTCCTCAGAAGACTTTGCTCAACTTCTTAAAGACGATGCCAAAATTTCAGATGGGCAGATTGGGCAGGTGGAAGAGTTTATAAAAAATCCTCAGCCAGTTATTGAAAGTTTGCTTAAAACTTCAAAAGGTGCGCAGGAAGTAGACGGGCTTCTAAAATTTGCGAAAGAAAACAGAAAAGATAAATTTATAAAATACGATCCTACAATTACTCGAGGATTAGATTACTACACCGGAAATGTTTTTGAACAATATGACCTGAATCCAAAAAACACTCGCTCGATGTACGGAGGCGGAAGGTACGACGATTTGGTGGAAATTTTTGGCGGGCAAAAATTAAGCGGGGTGGGGTTTGGAATGGGAGATGTTACTTTTTTGAACTTTCTTGAAGATTGGAATCTTTTACCCAAATTTGAAGCTGAAGTGGAATATTTTGTCACTATTTGGCCTAGCGAAAATGCCGCCGAGGCGGGCAGATTTCAGAAAATTGCGTTGGAGGTTTCGGAAAAATTAAGGGCGATGGGTAAAAACGTGGAGGTATGGCTTGAAAAAGACACTAAAATAGAAAAGCAATTAAAGTTCGCCGACAGAAAAGGTGTTCAAAACGTAATTTTAATTGGTGAGGAAGAATTAAAAAATAATACGATTGCTGTTAAAAACATGTCGTCTGGCAAACAGTCCAACCGACCCCTGGAAGAATTTCTAGCAGGTCTTAAGTAAAATGCCCAAAAAACTGCCCACAACTTTGCTACTCCCCCACCTCGCTCTGCTTGCCTCAGCATTAATTTGGGCAGTTGCGGCACCAGTTATAAAACTAACGCTTTCTGATGTTCCAGTTTTTACTTTTCTTTTGTATCGCTTTACACTCGTTGGTTTAATCCTTCTGCCCTACATGTTTATTGAACTTAGGCGCAATCCGATTCACAAAAAAGACTTTCCAAATTTCATAATTTTAGGTATCGCAAGCCAAGTTAGCATTGCTTTAATTTTTCTAGGACTTAACTTCACAACGGCCATAGATACAGCCATAATCGGCGTTTTGGCGCCTGTTTTAACCTTCTTGGCGGGTAGGTATTTTTACGAGGAAAGGATCACAAAAATCGAAACTTTGGGCATAGTTTTAGCAACAGCCGGAACTCTTTTTATAGTTCTTGAACCCATTTTAGGAAAGCTTGGGATCTTGGAAGCGGGAGCGGTACCTGTGGTAGACCCAGCTAAAAGAGTTCTCGGAAACTTTTTTGTACTTTTATATCAATTGAGCTGGCCGGTTTATATAATCCTTGGAAAAAATATGATGGGCGAAACTTCACGGGAGATTACCGGCGCTTTTAAATTTCTGCGTATGAAGAAAATGTCGAAAAAATACAGCTCAACAATTATTACAGCTTTTTCATTTTACGTGGGCCTGGCATTTTTTATTCCAATGGCGGTAGTTGAAGGTTCGCGCCCGGGCTTTCATATTAACCTCACCATAACCTCAATTACCGGCATTTTATATATGGTGGCACTATCTTCTATTGCCGCCTACGGACTTTACCAATGGGGCATGAAATACTTGGAGGCTCAAGAAACCGCACTTTATTTCTACTTAACGGCCGTGCTTACAATCCCGGCAGCCTACTTCTTATTGGGCGAAATTCCCACAAAAACTATGATAGCGGGATCGCTAGTAATTGCCGCGGGTGTGATAATTGCCGAAAAATTTAAATCCTGATATACTCCCAAACGTCGCAAGGCAAAAAGAAAAAATTATGAAAAAAGATATTCATCCACAACTTTATAAAGACACAAAAGTTACCTGCGCGTGCGGGAATACCTTCGTGACGATGTCGACCTTGCCTGAAATCACCGTGGACATTTGTAGCGTGTGCCATCCATTTTTTACCGGTCAGCAAAAGTTTATTGACACCGAAGGAAGAATTCAGAAATTCCAAAAGAAAATGCAGGCCGCAAAAGAAACCAAGCCCACTGCTTCAAAAAAGAAAAGGGGTAAAAAGTTAGACAAAGACTCCGACAAACCCGCATCTCTAAAAGATATGCTCACTAACGCCAGAACCAATCAGTAGATGTTAAAAGAAAATCTCCAAAACGAACTGGACAGATTAAACAAACAGCTTGATGAAAGTATGAAGCTTTTGGCGTCCTCGGATGAAAGTACGAGCGCAGAAATGAAACCTTTGGTGGAGGAAGAAATCGCGAACCTAAAAGCGCAAATTGCCGCAGTTGAGACTTCTATTAAACAGGCTGAGGCTGGATTTTCCCGTAGCGGTGAGGCGGGAAACGGTTCTGGCAACGACGAATTTTCAGGTGAGGGCGGCATTAACCCCAACAAAGCAATTTTGGAAATAAGAGCCGGAACAGGTGGAAACGAAGCGGCACTGTTTGCAAGCGAGTTATATAGAATGTACACACGTTACGCCGAACGGGCAGGCTGGAAAATGCAGGAGGTCTTTAGATCTTCAGCTGAGTTTGGGGGCCTAAAAACCGTAACGGCTGAAGTGTCAGGAAAAGATGTCTACCCAACACTGCAAAATGAATCGGGGGTTCATAGAGTTCAAAGAGTTCCAGTTACGGAATCGGGCGGAAGAATTCACACTTCCACTGCCACCGTTGCGGTTTTACCCGTAGTTTCGCCAATCACAGTTGAAATAAACCCCAATGATATAAAAGAAGATTTTTACCGTTCTGGCGGTAAGGGCGGCCAAAACGTTAATAAAGTGTCTACCGCCGTTCGCTTAACTCATATGCCAACAGGAATTGTTGTTGAACGTCAGGAAGAAAGAACTCAGGGGAAAAACAGAGAAAAAGCCATGGAAATTTTGCGTTCGCGATTGTACCAGATGATGATGGAAAAAAGAGTAAAAAATATTTCTGAACTACGGGCAGACCAAGTTGGAACTGGTGAAAGAAGCGAGAAGATTAGAACCTACAACTTCCCTCAAGATCGTATTACAGACCACAGAATCAAAAAATCGTGGGGAAATATTGAAGGCGTAATGGACGGAGACCTGGACAAAATACTCAAACCTCAGGTCCTTTAACCCTCTCTTAACTATATAGTGCCCGTAGTGTATAATTTCGCAAATCAGGCTGAATTGGCCTACCATTTCGATGAGGCGAGAGGAGAGGCTGTGTTACCTAAAACCGTGGTGGCTATAAGAACTGTTGAGATTGGGGTGCGGGATAAGAAAATCCAACCTCTATTCCCAGAACCAGAAGACTGGGACAAGCAAAAAAAGCAAAACAAACTTAACGTTACCATTGGACGTGGAGACCCGGAGGAGATAGCGGCTACAAAAAGCCAGGTAACGGAATGGCTGGATCCAAAGAAGGATCAGATTATTCTTATGCTCATCGAGGATGGTGTTCCAGTTGGGCATGCAACGTGGGATGAAGCTGCAGAGTGGCTGACAAACCCAAATTACCACCAACTGTAACAGCAGCTCGCAACACAAAGGTACTCGTTCTCCCACGAGTACCTTTTTTATTACTTTCTATCTAACCAACACAACAGCGTTAGGTAAACTTCTTCCAGGTCCTACAGCATACCCTCCATTAATATACATCGCCGAGCTTCCCCCACCATCAAGGTTTAAAGCGTTTTGCATACCCAAGGCCTGGGAAACGTAAGCCGCGTCGGTGACAGTGGCGCCTGTTACTATCGCCAAATAAACATTACTCTCCCCTACTCCAATTACGCCTCGCGGGCCTTTTACTGCTGTTTGAAACGAGGTTAGCTTATCTTCATTCACTACAACGTTTCCGCCTTCCAAAAGAGTTGGGTAATTTGAAATGCCTGCTGTTACTCCTCCACTTCCATAATCAGACGACCTTTTGTAAAATCTCGCCGAACTGCCATTAAATGTTGCAAGCCCTGTATCGCTCCAAGACAGTGCATCCTTATTTAGCCACTTACCCGCACTGCTTTTGTAAAAAGCGTAGTCTGACGAATTAGTTTTGCCATTGCACGATTCGTAATCGGGTGGGCAAAAGTAAGAACCGTTCATGCCGGCAAAACCACCGTTGTCGCTAACGTGTTGGGCAAGTGATTTTGTGGCACAGCCGTCACTGCAGTCTCCATCGCTGGCAGCTGCAGTAACAACCCGCACTTCAGACAAGGGCATTTTTATTAGATAAACTCCAAAGCTTCCCCTGCTTGTTGAAACTGTTTGGTAACTGTACCCTTCGGCTGAAGTTGGCGGAGGTGGCAGACTTGCTAAGTATTCCTGGTATGAATCTTCTAAACCTGCGGTATTTTCACTAATACTAGTTTTCAACTCTTCAAACTTTTTATTTAAAAGCTGATCTCCCCAACCGGCAACCGACCCGGAATAAGCAGTCACATCTAAGCCTGCCTGAGAATTTCTTGAAAGTTTTGAATTAAAATCAGCGTATAAGGTGTAAATTTCCCGGATTTGAATAGTTTCAGCGTTCGCCGGCAGGGCAAGTAAATCCTTTAGCTGCGCCTCTAAATTCTCCAACTGTGAGTTTAGACCCAGGCTTTGCTGAACCAATAAGTGATCGTTAAAAAGCTCTTCAACTAAATTACTTTGAAAATTTGAGTATTTGCCTTGCAGATTATTTATGGAACCTTGAAGTGCCAAAGACTTCCAACCTAAAAGAATAAAACCTAGGGCTAAAATTACATAAAGTGTGTTTTGAAGAATTACGGAGACGTTTTCTTTTAGTTTAGGCAGTAAGTTAGAAAACATAGATAGATACTATCAGTATACTACTGTGAACTTTGCGCCGGAATATCCGCCGCTTTAATTACCCCCTGTTTCGCAAGCTCAAGTGCTTTGTTTAACTGGCTGTCCACACCCTGCTCGATTTCCTCTGATGTTCGCTCAACCTCAACTTCAGGCTTTAAACCCACTTCATGAATCCATTCCTTTTCCGGCGTCAGCCACTTCGCAACCGTGAGATGAATCCCGGAACCATCTTCAAAGTCCCTTGCATCCTGAATTGTTCCTTTGCCAAAAGATTTCTTGCCTATCAAAAACGCATCAGAATGTGATCTTAAAGCCGCCGCCAAAATTTCCGAGGCTGAAGCGCTTCCTTCGTCTATCAAAACGTAAGTTGGAACCCCTTCAAAAACCCCGATTCTCGTGGTATCAAATGCCAAAATCTCACCCGTTGCCGATTCCTGATAAACTACAACTTCGTTTTTGAAAAATTCCCCCGCAACAAAAATTGCCGATTGTAAAAATCCACCCGGATTTCCGCGTAAATCTAAAACCACAGCGTCTAAGTTTTGCATCCCGACGCTTACTTCAGAAGCAACTTTACTCCACTCCTTATTTGTGTCGGCACCAAATCTGCTAAGCCTAATGTATGCAACTCCATCGCCTTTGTCTGCCCAGGTTACGCTTGCCACCACGATATTTCCACGCTTTATCGTGACATCAAAAGGCTCTTCGTTTCCTCTTTGAAGGGTTAGGGTAATGATTGTTCCTGCCTGTCCGCGGATTTTAGCAACGGCTTCGTTTATGGTAATGCCGGCAGTTCCTTCATCTTCAATTTTGACAATCTTATCGCCAGATCTAACTCCTGCCTCTTTTGCCGGTGAACCATCAAGAGGCGCGACAACTATTAGCTGGCCTTCCTGGATGCCAAGTTCCGCACCAATTCCTTCATAAGTGCCATTTAAAGCGCTTGTGATAGTTTCGTTAATTGCGGGCGGGAGAAACGAAGTGTATGGGTCGCCAAGTGAGTTAACCATGCCTTGTATGGCACCATAAAGCATTTTCTGACCGTCGACCGGGCGAAGAAGATACTGCGAGGCAACAAGATCCCAGGTTTGCCAAAACAGATCAAAGTCTATCGTTTGGTCTCCGGGAAACTGATTTAAAATTTTAATTTCGGGAGGGTTTTTGCGAACCTCGAAAATGAAACCGCGTTTTCCAAAGTACCAACCTCCAAAAAATGCGGCCACAACAAAAAGGAAGGTTATTAAAAATCTTTGGAACTTCTCAAACTTAGTCATAAGCGACCAGCAAATAATAGCAGACAAATAAAAAATTGTCGCAACTTGAAATTGAGAACGGGATTGCTATAAAGCGTGGCCTTCGGTATAAGGGATTAAAGCCATAAATCTGCCTTTTTTAACTTCTGTTGAAAGCATTCTTTGGTGCTTGCTGCAAACTCCCGATCTTGAGGCTGGAATAATTTTTCCTCTTTCGGTAATAAATCGTCTCAAAACTAAAGTGTCTTTATAGTTTGGGAGGTTTTTACTTTCACAGAAGTAGCACTCCGGAATTTTAATCTGTCTTCTTGGTTCGTTTCTGCTATTTTTATTTTTGTTTCTTGTGTTTCTTTCCATACCCAAAGCTCAATCTGCCTACTAAATCCCTAGCTAAAAAGGAACCTCGTCAGACGCAATATCTTCTGGAGCAGCATCGTCTCCTGAAACCGCATCCGCCTCACCCATTTCTCCCGCTACTTCCTGTGAACCCTCGCCCGCGCCTGCTCCGCCCACACCACCTTTGCTTGTCAGAACAACCATTTCGTCAATTACAATTTCGGTTCTGTATCTTTTGACTTTGTCTTCGCCTTCCCAACTTCGGGTCTGAATTCTTCCCTCAACATAAGTTTTTGCGCCTTTTGAAAGAAGTTGCGAACAAAGTTCGCCAAGTTTATTCCAGGCTACAATGTTATGAAAATCTGCCGCCTCTTGCTTTTCGCCATTTGAAACCCACTCCCTGTTTGTTGCTATACCAAAAGTACAAACCGCGTGCCCCTGCGGAGTATATTTTAATTCCGGGTCGCGTGTTAAGTTTCCAATTAATATAACTTTATTTACACTTCGTGCCATTTTATCTTTCTCGCTACTTTGTAGCGCTAATTAAATATCTTACTAAACCGTCCTGTAGGTTTAGCTGGTTTTTAAGCGTGGCCACGGCATCTGCTTCGATTTCAAAGTCGATAACTTCGTAAAATCCCTCTTGATTGTGGTTGATTTCGTAAGCAAATTTTCGCTTGCCCCAAAAATCACTATTTAAAACTTTTCCTTTTGTTGAAGAAATTAAATCTTTAATGGAATTTGAAAGCGCGCGTGCGCCGTCTTCACCGAGAGTTATTTTTGCAATTGTCATTAATTCGTATTTTTTCATAAATACTATGGATTTCCTGAGTGCATTGTACTACACCTCGGAAACTAGTCTACATAGATGTGTCTAAGCAAACTAGAATATTTGAACTGGGGCAGTGTACATTACGGCGAGAAGTAGTGCAAGTTTCCGTCATGCTAGGGGGATTTGAACCTTACCCATGTCTAATTAAAATAGATTTCGTATCAAATCTCAAACTCTATTGACTATAGGTCTACCTGTGATATAATTAAGTGGCTGCCAAGCACTTACTATCAGGCCATAGCACGAGGAACGTGCTGGAGGTAACAAATGGAAAACCATCCTGAGTTGTACGGCATACTGTACGCCCTAGCCGCGGTCTTAATCTTAGGCCCCGCGGTGTTTACCTACTTGAATTTCGGTCACTGGCTTGTCCAGTCTATAAGTTTCTGGATCGAATTCAAATCCTGGCCCGCAAAGGATCCGGAGATGAAAGCCATCCAAAAGAAACTGGTCGTTATGCCTGTTCTGCAAGGACTGGCAAGCGACTTAGACAAAGCCTTCAAGGACGAGGAAGCCCTTCAGAAAAGAATGAGGGAGAGTGGGGTCAGTTACAAAGAGTTTGGGAAGCAGCTTGGGGAGATTCGTCTTCGGAAAGAAAATGCCGAAGACAAGTTCCGGCACGCACAAAACGCGGCGCAGGAAGCCAACTTCGGCCTGAACGACTCCTACAAGACATTCTTGCCTTCCTAAAGTCTTAGATCTTATCAACCCTTCCTGATAGTTGTTTTTTGGGTTACGACCGGCAGAACATTGGTACGTAAAAGTGAGAGGAACTTACTTTTATGCTCAATGTGTCGTAACCCAGCTTCACCCTACACACTAAAATTAAATTCCACCACATCACCATCTTTCATTTCGTAGGTTTTGCCCTCTATTCTAATTAGACCCTTGTCCTTTGCCGCTTTCCAACCCCCAACCGCAATTAAATTTTCGTATGAAATAACTTCAGCCGAAATAAACCCACGTTCAAAGTCTGTGTGAATCGTTCCCGCGGCCTGCGGTGCCTTTGTACCCTTTTTAATTGTCCAGGCTCTAACCTCTTTTGGCCCGGCGGTAAGAAATGTTTGGAGGCCTAAAAGATCATATCCAAGCTTTATAACCTTATCTAGCCCGGACAACTTCAAACCTAACTCCTTTAAATATTCCTTTTGCTCTTCTTCTGACAAATTTGAGAGTTCCGACTCCAATTTTGCGCATAGTTGAACACTATTTGTACTCACACTTATCTCACTGCCTGATGCGACAGCACTCTCCGAAACGTTAAAAACTTGGATAACAGGCTTAAAAGTCAATAAGTTTAGGTCTTTTACCAATTCTTTTTCCCCATCCGACAGCCCAACCGACGAAGCCAACTCCCCTTTCTTCAAAGCTACCGACAATTTTTCCAGAGCCTGGGATTTCTTAGCTTGGTCTTTGTCCGGAACCCGAGAATCTTTCCCTAACGAACCTGCCCTAGTTTCTAAAACCTGCAAATCAGCCAAAATTAGCTCCGTTTCGATGATTTCCTTGTCACTCTGGGGATTTGTTGAACCGGCACGTGTTACATTTTCGTCCTCAAAATCACGAATCACATGAACGATTGCGTCAACCTCACGAATGTGGCTTAAAAATTTATTTCCCAAGCCCTCGCCTTCAGATGCGCCCTTCACCAAGCCCGCTATATCAACAAATTTCACAACTGCGGGGATAGTTTTCTCAGGCACTTCTCTTTCGCCATTTCGGCCTCCAAACTCGACTTTTACAAGCTCTGCCAGTTTATCCAACCTCTCATCAGGAACATCAACAACGCCAATATTTGGTTCTACAGTGGCAAACGGGTAGTTGGCCGCCAAAGCGACCTGCTTTTTCAAAAGCGCGTTAAAAAGTGTGGACTTTCCAACGTTGGGAAGTCCGATGATTCCTATTTGCATAGCTGGCTGATTATAACAAAACGTAGATTAATACCGTAAAATCAAAAAATTCCCAGAAGCCACACTTAGGTGCTTTTACTCAACCCTAAAACTCTCAATAATATGGGAAATTATATCCTTATACTCCTGGTAAACATTGGACTGTGCCGCTCCATGAAAGAGTAAAACACGCCCATTAGTCGACAACAAACCTCTTTGCTCAAAGTACCAATTTACCTCCGATCTATACTCTTCACCTATGCCAATAAATCCCCCCACATTGCCTTGTATATCACTTTCAAATTTTGCAAGCTGCAAGGTGGCCGGATCATTTTCCAGCTTTTCTTTAAACTCCGCCATTGAGTCCCTCATATAATCCAGATCGCTTAACCCCTCGTCTTTCAAAGCGGTTATTAACACCAAAGCCTGAGCACCGGGGTGGATAATAGTTGTTTCTCTGGAGTTTTCAGACGGAGTGTCGGAAACATTCCAGCCTTTAGGAATTTCAACCGTATAACCATATTCATCGCTTCTGTAGGTTTCCCACCCCACTTCCTGCCCTTGCCCCACAGGTTGTTCTTGGGCAGAAGGTTGATTTGAGGTTTGATTTTGTTGAACTTGCTGCTCAGCGGGTGGTGAGTTCTTAGACTTATTAAAAGGCTTATTAAAAATGACAACGGCTCCCGCAATTGCGGCGCCCACTATAACAAGAATTAGCAGAGGGGCTATTCCCTTTTGGGCAGATTCGTTGTTCACATATTTAGTATGATCAATATAAAAATACCTGTCAAACTTTATTTACTCTAGGTATTGACAAATGCTATGGTATATGGCGATCATTAATAATGCGCAAAACTGTCCAGCAAAGAGGTGTTGCTCTCCCCTTAATAATCATAGGCGTTTTAGTAGTTTTGGTAGTTGTATTCTTTTTAGTCACGGGAGATTTTAAATTCTCAGTTTCAACCAACCAACCTTCTTCTCCAGAACAGTCAGCACAGTCTGAGCCCCAAAATTATCAGAATGATGCGTATGGGCTTAGTTTGATATATCCCGGAAATTGGAGCTTTAAAAACCAGCCTACGGCGCAATACGTGGTTGCTTTCTACTCTCCCCAGGAATCTTCAGCCGATGATTATAGGGAATTCGTAGGTATTAAAATTATTGATATTTCTTCCCAACCCGATCTTACAGTTCAGGCAGTTGCTGATTTGTGGGAAAGCCAGACCGCGGAAGAGTCGGCAGGTGAAGATAATTTCCAAGTGGCGGGCAGAGAAGCGGCAACAGTTTCTGGTGAAGAAGCACGCGACATTATTTTTACCGCGGATCTTGACGGAGATCAAATAAAAGGGTTTGCAAGAGTAGTTTTAAAGAATGGGAACGCTTATATCTTCGAATACTTTGCTAAAGCCAAAGCCTATGACAAGTATCTCCCAGACGTAGAGAGCATACTCGCTTCAACTAACCTTTAGCGCCCGTCAATTGCCTTACCATTTCTTTTGTCATCTCATTATCACCAATGTAAGTTTTCCAGTCTTTGAGGTGTTCTTTTAGCTTGCTTTCAAGCCCTGCGCGGGCGTTTTGTCTATTTTTGCTTTGGTCACGGGTTTCTTCGTTTCGAACTGAGATGTTGGTGGGAATATGCTTAAGCTGTACTGCCGAACTTACTTTGTTGACGTTCTGCCCTCCCGCCTTTTTGCCTGACCGCACAAAGTTTTCTTCCAGATCAATTTCGTCAATCATGGGCTGGCCGTTTTCCAAAGACAAATTAACCCACGGAACATACATTTCCAAAAGATTTTCAGGGAAGTTTTCCAAAGTTTTTTCTAGGTTTTCCTTGGCTTCTTCGCGACGGTTCTCTTGGGATGCTTCAATAGCTTCTTCGCGCTTTCTTTTAGCTGTCTCGCTTTTTGGATCACGTGGGGCAGTTTTTCTCTTTTTGCCCCCTCCGCCACTATGCCCACTAGGTTCAGCAAACAACTCATCTTCTAAATCAGCATATTTTTCGAAAAAATCGGCAGTTTGTTCGCTCACTTTTACTTTCTTTTTACTTTATAGGCATTGACCAAATCTTCAATCACAAAGCCCTGAGCTTCAATTTGCTTGCGGATTACGTCGGCCTTATCCCAAATTCCATTCTTACGATATTCCCAGCGCAGCTTAGCTAGATTTTCTATATCTGCTGGAACTTCGTAGCCAATGTGGTCAACAATATTTAAGCCCAAAACTTCATCAAACTTTTCTAAAGTTTTTAGCTTTGAACCCTCAGGAATGTCACTTTTTAGCATGTCCCACATTACGGCAACCGCTTGCGGAATATTTACATCGTCACCAATTGCGGCCTCAAACTTATTAAGATATTCGGGCGAAATTGTAGCCTCTGGATCTTCCTGGTAGCTCTCGACCATGTCGTAAAGTTTTTTTAGTGCCGAAGCCGAAGCCTGCAACGCCTCCCAGGTAAAGTTTAGCTTGGTTCGGTAGTGAGCAAGTGTGTAAAAGTAGCGAAGGTCAAAAGCGGTAAAACCCTTGGTCTCTAAATCGTCCAAAATGTAAGCATTGCCCACACTTTTACCCATACGCCCACCATCAACTTTTAGGAAAGCGGTGTGCATCCAATAATCTACAAAGGGCTTGCCGGTTACGCACTCACTTTGAACCATTTCATTGGGGTGGTGAATCATTTTGTGATCTTCCCCGCCCATATGTATATCTATCGTCGGACCAAGCTCCTCTATGGCCATTGCGCTACATTCAATATGCCAGCCTGGAAATCCCCTTCCCCACGGCGAATCCCACTCCTGCCAACGGATTTTGCTGTCGGGTGAAAATCTCCAAAGTGAAAAGTCTGTCGGGTTTTTCTTTTCGGGGTTTGGTTCAAAACGCGCACCTTCCTCAACCAAATCAACTTTTGTTCCGGCAAGTTTTCCGTAATCTCCAACTTTTGAAGTGTCAAAATAAATCCCATCGCTGGTTCTATATGTAAAACCTTTTGCTTCCAAAGTTTTTATGAGAGCCAGCATTTCTTTTATATAATCGGAAGCCCTTGTAAATTTTTCTGGGCGCAAAATGTTTAATTTGTCATACGATTTCATGAAATCTTGTGTGTAAAACTCTGCTATTTCTTTTGCGCTTTTGCCTTCTCTGTCGGCCGCAAGCTCAAGCCTGTCTTCACCCAAATCCGCATCCCCTAAGTTATCTCCGGTTAAGTGTCCCACGTCGGTAATATTCATAATAAATTTCACTTTGTAACCGTTGTATTTAAGAACCCTATGAACAAAATCGCTACTCATAAAGGTTCGGAAATTTCCAATATGCTGATAATCGTAAACGGTAGGGCCACAGGTATACATTGTGACAACGTCGGGGTTTAGGGGTTTAAATTCTTCAACTTTTTTTGTTAGCGAATTATAAAGCTGCATCTTCAAAATTTATTATAGCTGATATGTCTAGTTTTGTACTCAAAAAAGCAGCGCCCTCCCCAAATATCTGAAGAAGGCGCCCAAAACAGTGTGCATCAAAGTATTAGGAGCGGCGAACGGCAAGGAGCATCAACCAGATGCTAAGACCAAAAGATGTAATCGCGCCTACAGCAATTGGGTATATGGGCTCAACCTGGATTAATTCAGCTACCCCAAATCCAGCAACCACCGCGCAGATAACTCCCCCGAGAGGGACGAGTGCGTTCGCTAAAAACAAGCCGAACCCGATCCAAAAGCTTTTTGCTCCCTCTCTCGCGTACCTAACTACTGCTTCCATAACCATAAATGCAATGGCCGGAAAAGCCGCAAGGCCGAGGAATACAAACAATACGATTGGTTGCCCCATTTAATCCTCCCTTAGTCTTTCAAAAGCCGTATTGGTGGGTTTGTAGAGCTGAAGGCATACAAAACCCAGAAGAATGCCCCGAGCGTAAGAAGGCCAACAAGGCCTGCGAAAGCTGCGGCATCGGAATAACCCACTCCAGCAAGAATCGCGGTCTTGAAAGCCAAAAGCCCGCTTCCAACCGATCCGACAAGCACCAAAAACACCCCGGCGTAGGGGTAACCCTCGCTGCGGTACTTATATGTAGCCTGGGCAATTATGGCCACAACCAGTGCGGCAACAAGAGGAACACCCACAAGCAGTGCCAGATGTATCTCAAAAGCAAACTCTGAATCAATACTGCTAGGCATGTCTACCTCCACTAAATTGAACAAAAGTTGGATTTGTCTAATTTCAATCTTTGAGTGGGATTATAGCAAAACTTAAGAGGTGAAGCTTGATCTGCCCTCAAGCGCACGGGTTAGCGTTATATCATCTGCGTATTCAATATCGCCGCCAACAGGTAGTCCCCGGGCAATGCGGGTAATTCTTACCACATCTTCATCCATGCCCCCATCACGAATTAACTTTGAGATGTACATCGCGGTAGACTCGCCCTCCATACTGCTGTTTGTGGCTAAAATTATTTCAATCCCACGATCCCCACCACTTCCCCCACCAACCATTTCTTTCAAACGTGAGATAAGTTCCTTTATATAAATCTCATCGGGACCAATGTTTTCTAAAGGATTTATAACACCATGCAAAACATGATAAGTGCCTTTATGCCCAACTTTTTCAAAAGCTAAAACATCCAGGGGGCTTGAGGTAACAATAATGGTGTTTTTGTCCCGCCTGGCGTCGGAACAGATGCTACAGGGGTCCACTTCGTCAACATTTTTGCAAATTGAGCAAAGCTTAGTTCCGGTTTTTAAGTTTGTAAGAGCACTTGCGAAGTTTTCCAGTTCTTCTTGCGGAAAATGCAAAAGGTAAAAGGTTAAGCGCTGCGCGGTTTTGGGACCAATTCCAGGTAGACGCTCAAACGCATTAATAAGATTTTCAATTGGCCTTGGGATTTTCACTAACTGATTGTAGACGCGGTGCGTTAAAGTGGCAAGTTGCCATCAAAAACATCCAGGATTGAGTCGCTGGAAGAAATATCGCTTGCAACTTTAATGTTCATGTCTGTTAGTTCGCCTGTTTCGTACTTGGATTTTGGCTGTGGTCTTTCACTTGAAAGTTTAAGTTGAAGAGAGATTGGTTCGCCAAAAATTTCGGACAAAACGTCTTCCACTATTTGTCTGTTTCTAACGCTTTCCAGACGTTCTTTATGGAACTTGTAAAAGACTTCTATTACCAACGAGCTACCGCTTATTTCGATGGGCTTTGTGGCTTTAAGTAAGGCCTGAACGCCATGGTTGTGATTTATAACACCTTTAAGAACATCCTGCCACGCGCTTTGAATGTCTTCGAATTTTACGCTAAGTTTCGATTTTGATTTCTTAGTCTCCTTTGCAGCCTTTGAAATTTTCAAAGTGGAGCTTGAGATGCGAACCATTCCCGCACCACTTCTGCCCATTCCTCCACTCTTGCTACCGCCCGTCTTTCCGCCCCCACCTGCCGAACCTGCAGGCTCGCCAGCTTTTACTGGTGCCTCATGTAAGCCCCCTCCTTCACACAAAGTTACAATCGCCAATTCCAATGGTAGCTGGGCAATGGATGATAATTTTATTTCGTTGGTCGCTTTTGAAAATGCCTCGATCATTTCTACAACTTTTTGCGAGTTTAATTTTGCCGCTTGCACTTTCATATCTGCCAAAACATCATTGGAAACATCAACTAACCCCTCATGCGCGTCAGCCGAAATAAAAAGCAAATCGCGCAAATACTTCAAAAGCTCCAATGACCAAGTATGTAAATCTATGCCATCCTCATACAATTTGTTGACCTGGCGAATGGCTGCACTGGTATTTTTCACGAAAATTGAGTCAACAAAAGTCACAAACTCCTGTGTTGAATTAACTCCAACAAATGAGTCAATATCAAGCTCTCCCTCAACAACTTGTTGGAGCAAAGTTTCGGCATCTCTAAATCCGCCTAAAGACGCGCGGGCAATTTTTTCCAAATCCTCTTTTTTAATTTTCGCTTTTATTTTTTCCTTGGCGCAAATTTCCGTAAGTTTTGTGACAATTTGCTCAACCGTTGCCCGCTTAAACTTAAAGACCTGACAACGTGATTTTATGGTATCCGGGACTTTGTGCTCTTCGGTTGTGCACAAGATGAAAGTGGCATGGGCGGGCGGTTCCTCAAGGGTTTTAAGCAGGGCGTTAAAAGCTTCAGTTGTAAGCATGTGAACTTCGTCTATTATGTAAACTTTTTGCTTTCCAAGTGATGGGGCTAGGCGGATTTTGTCTTTAAGGTCGCGGATATCGTCTATGCCGCGGTTACTGGCGGCGTCTATTTCAATAAGATCCAAAAAGTTACCAAGTTTTATGGCCTCACAAGCATCGCACTTGTCGCACGGGTCTCCGGTTTTGCTTAAGTTTTCACAGTTTAAAGCCTTGGCTAAAATTCTGGCGGTGGTGGTTTTCCCAACTCCCCGAGGGCCAATAAAAAGATACGCATGGCTAACTTTTTTAGACCTTACCTGGTTGGCCAAAGCTGTTGCCACGTCATTGGGCTGGGATATTTCGCTAAACTTTTGAGGTCTATATTTTGTGTAAAACATACGGCAGGCCAGGAAAACTAAACTTTACAGACTTAAAAAATCCCCACAAAAAAATTCCGGGGCTTAAAACTAAGTATACATATATAGGGTTTTGGATCAAGAAATTTGTGTTGGTATTTGTGGAATCTTTATGGCTTTTATTTGCGAAAGTTCCTTATCGGTAAGATTCATTAAGACCCAATCGTCTGTCTCAATATTTGCGTCATGCCCACAATCTTCCGGGCGGCCAACGCCCACTCGAAACCTCCAAAAATTGTTGGTTTTCAGCGTGTCAATAATGCTCTGAACGCCTTTGTGGCCTGCAGAATTACGCCCTGTCTGTAGTTTCGTCTGACCAAACTGCAGATCAACGTCATCGTGAACAACAAGTATTTCTTCCAGATCAATGTCAAAATAATTTACAACCTTCGAAACGCTTTCGCCCGATTTATTCATAAAAGTTTCGGGTTTGACGAGTAGGTATTCTTCGCCGGCTTTGGTAATTTTTACAATGTCTGCTACAAATTTGGGGTCAAAACTCCAGGCTGCCGCCGTAGCACCGCCACCAATCTCTTCGGCAAACTTATCCAGCAAAATAAACCCGACATTGTGCCGAGTCTTTTCAAACTTTTTTCCCGGATTTCCAAGTCCAACGATGAGTTTCATTTGCGAACCTAAACGCGCCCCATGTTTGAAAAAATTGCAACAATAAAAAGCTCCATTATTATCGCTACCCCCGTAATCACCGACGACCCCCACGGCGCATAGACTACCGCTATTACACCCAAAAAGTGTACAAAAGCTATAGCCGCTATTTGTCCCCAATGCTTTCTTACATCCCCACCGTTTTTACTAATGATATAAAAAACTAAAGCGGAACCAATAATTCCAAGAAACACCCCCAAAAGTCCAAAAATGCTTCCTATGAGAATGAGGTTCAAAAGGTAGGTAACAATTAATAGTGGGTGCATGTAGTAATGGTACTTTAGACTCGGGCGGGGGTAAAGAATGTTTTAATGCTCATCCCCCTCGTGGTGCATACCCATCAAATGCAGCATGCCGTGGGCCACAAGCTCAGCAATTTCTTCTTCAAGGCTATTATCAAACTCCATCGCCTGCCTTTCCGCCTGGTCTTTGTTCACCACAATGTCGCCCAGATAAAAGCCTTGCTCAGTTTGTTCCTCAACGTTAAAAGACAAAACATCAGTAGCGTAATCTCTGCCCAGGTGCTCTTTGTTTAGCTTTCGCATTTCGTCATCGCCAACAATAGAAATGGAAACATGGGTGTTACTTGCAAGTTTCATTGAATATATTCGCGGGAAATTTCCTCCAAAACTCCAAGTTCCCGGGTTTCCTGGTCAGCCAAATCCTTTCTTCCACCAGCGGTGTACTGTTCGATAGATTCTTTTCTTTGCTTTATCTGCGTATTAATAACCTGCGCAATATGCTCGTCACCAAAGGTTTCGTCTTTGCCCCGAAGCGAAATTTCCTTATTGTGAATAGCCGAAAGCAAAAACCCCAAAACAGAGACGCGAAGCGCGTCCTTTTCCTTTCGGGCCTTTAGTAAAGCAATTTTTAACTTATTTAACATTAGCGATTTCTATTCTCCAAGTATATTTTTCTAGCTTTTTCTTTTTCTTTTCTTCTTTTTTCTAAGCTAGGCTTTTCAAACCTGCTTCTTTCAAAAGCCTCTTTCAAAATTCTTGCTGAAATTACTTTTTTGTTGAAGCGTCTTAAAGCCTGCTCTAAACTCTCGCCATGTCGTACTTTTATACGAACCAAAACAAACACCTCCAAACTTCAATTTTGAACAATAGTTTTACTCGATAGTCGCGAAACGGTTGTTGCGACGGGGCTCCCGAACTTCTTAATTTTTGCCAAATTTTTATAAAATTTCCTTTACGAATAGTCTAAAATGGCAAAACATTCACCGAAACTTCCACTCACAGTATATACATATATTTAAAATAGATCAAATTTTTGTAAATTTTTGGCAGTTTTAGAACAAATTTCGAATGTCTTTAGTGGTTATGAGCACAATTAGCGCAAGCAGTGCCAGCATTCCCCATCTATGAACCGCGCTTTCAAGCTTAGGATTAGGTTTTTTATTAAAAGCCACCTCATAAACAATAAAAATTAGCCTTCCCCCGTCCAAAGCCGGAAATGGAAGAATATTGAGCATTGCCAAACTTAGTGACAATAAGGCCGTCAAATCAAGCAAACCCACCGCCGCGTCACGCCCCGGAACGCTAACAATGTTTTGAATGGTTGAAAAAATCCCAACTGGGCCTGAAACGCTGTCGGATAAGGGTGCTATGTTTCCAGACTGAAGGGATTCCTGACCAAGCTTTGCCAAAGTATTAACCGAGTAGCCTAACATATTGTAGGCGTGCTGTGGGGCGGCAAGCCACCTATTTTCGTAAGTTAATCTAAATCCGGGTGCTAGTGCCACCCCAAGCAAAACCTCACCCTGTTCGTTAGCGTGAGGCGTAACCCTAATGCTTCTAAATTCCCTCTCCACTCCTTTTATATCCATCAAAAGCACCTGAACCTCCTGATTATCTTTTTCTGCCAAAGCCGCCCGAACATCCGTAACGTTATAAACCGGCCTACCGTCAACTTCAATGATTGCCTCCCCTACCTCAACCCCCATCGCCTGGGCCGCAGAGCCCTCGCTAAAGCCCATTACAACCGTGCTTATGTTTTCCTGATTACCAAACCTAAATTTATAATCGAAAAATAGTGGCAGTGACATTGTTCTAAAACCTGTAATAAAAAACATTCCGTAATAAATTACAATTGCTAAAACTATGTTCATAAAAACTCCAGCCACAAGAATTGCAGCGCGTTGCCACGGTGATTTATTAGCAAAACTTCCAGGATCGGCTGAAACACCTTTTGCCCACTGCCCAGCTTTTGAATCCTCCTCAACTTCACCCACATCTTCACCCGTTAACTTCACAAAACCTCCAAAAGGCAGCCAGTTTATAGAATAGAGAGTTTCGCCGATTTTCTTACCCCAAAGCCTTGGCGGCAAGCCCCAGCCAAACTCTTCAACGCGAACCCCGGTTTTTTTTGCCACAAAAAAATGTCCAAATTCATGGACTAGCACAAGAACCGACAATATTAAAATGAGAATTACTGCTGTTAACATACTTGCGGAATTTCAAATCTAAATCTTGAGCAAATCGGCTTTTTTTGCTTCACCCAACTCTACGACCTTGTCAGTATACTCCTTAACAATCTTTTCAATTTCTTCGTTTTGCGTAAACTTTTCATCTTCACTAATTTGTTTGGCGGCAAACTGCGTATCAATATCTTTCATCGCTTCCTGCCTAATGTTTCTGATCGAGCCTTTAACCTCCTCAACTTTTGCTATAACACTTTTTGATAGCTCTTTTCGTCTTTCTTCCGTAAGGTCTGGAATTGGAACCCGCACCACATCGCCATCAATGAAAGGGTTTAGATTTAAGTCGCTACTTTTTATCGCGGAGTTAATTTCCTGCAGTAAGCTTTTGTCCCACGGTGAAACGACAAGACTTTGAGGATCGGGAACCATTATGGAACTGAGTTCTTTGATCGCCATTTTTGAGTTGTAGGCGTTGACTTTGATTTCTTCAAGAAGCGAGGGAGACGCACGGCCGGTTCGAACTTTGGACATTTCAACCTGCAAGAATTCAAGAGACTTATCTAGTTTGGATTTTAATTCTGAGATTGTCATGTGAGGTATTTTAGCAAGAGGGCCGTTAATATTCTACAAAAAGCGGAATCTCCCTCCATAAAGAGATTCCGCTTCTAATCAAAATTCTTCGGTCCTAGTCGGTGAGCTTCAAAGCATAGAGACCCAAACTCCGATGCACCTGATCTTTCGAAATGAGGTTGCCCAGAGTCGTGCCGACAGTAAACCTCGCAAGCCCTTTCAAGGCGGGGCTTCTAGCAATCTCGCCGAAGGCCATCGGGCCAGCTTGCAGGATTTCCAAGATCTTGGACTCAACCGGCACAGGATATACTTCCTTATTGGCATGCGCACCACCTGATCCACCTCCACCGCCTCCCATAATTTAGCCTCCTTGTCTGATCCTACAGGATATAGTAAGAAACTTGTTGGGGAATGATACTATTTTACGCTGTACTTTACAAACTGCTTGAGTTCAATGTTTTCGCCGAGTTTAGCAATAGCTTCGGTGATCAGGCCGCCAACTTTCTTGCTTCCGTCTCGCACATATTCATCGTTTAGCAACTCTTCAACATTTTCATAATCTCCCGAGCAAACCTGCATTGCCACTTCTTTGCATAAGTTTTGGAAATCAGGGGTTTTGGCCACAAAATCAGTTTCGCAGGCCATTAAAATCATGCTGCCCGCTCTTCCACCGTTGTGAATGTACGAATAAACTAAACCATCCGAAGCTTCTCTATCGGCTTTTGAGGCGGCCCGAGCTTTTCCTTTTTCCATTAAATCTGCTTTAGCTTTTTCAAAGTCGCCGCCATGCTCCTCTAAAGATTTTTTTATGTCCAAAACTCCAGCGCCGGTTAAGTCTCTTAATTTTTTGATATTTTCTACGTCTAAATTGGGCATGTTTACTTTTTCAACTTTGGCTTTACTTTTACCTTCCCCCTAGTCTTTTTCTCTTTTACTTCGTCTTTGATATCTTTCTTGACTTTTTCCTCAATAATTTCTGTTTCTAGTGGCGAGATTAACTTTTCAGGTTTCTCAACAAGCTTCTTTCCTGCAACCTCTGTTGCGTGCGGCGACTCAGATGAGGTTACTTTCACCGCTTCCGCTTGGGCTACTGCCTCTTCAACAGCTTTTTGTTTTGCAGCTTCCTTTGCCTCATCACGCTCTTTCTTTTCTTTTGCGGACTTCTCCGCATATTCAGCATAGCCCTCTGCAACAGCGTCAGCAACCGGTTTTACGATTGTGGAAATTGAACGGATAGCATCATCATTTCCGGGAATTAGATAGTTAATGTTTCGTGGGTCGGAGTTTGTATCAACAATTGCAACAACTGGAATTCCCGTAATTCTAGCTTCGTTTATTGCTGTTTTTTCACGTCTCGTATCAATAATAAAAAGTGCGGCTGGCTTTCCCTGCAAACCTACAATTCCTCCAACCGAAATTTGAAGCTTATCTATTTCTCGGTCTAAAAGCAAGCGTTCTTTTTTCGTGTACTTATCAAATTGTCCGGTTTGTCTTTTATTTATAAAATCAACCAGCTTATCTATGTTTTTTCTAACAATTCTAAAATTTGTCACGGTTCCACCAAGCCATCTGTCATTTACGAACAACGCCCCGGCCCTTTTTGCCTCCGTAGCAATAATTTCCGCGGCCTGTCTTTTTGTTCCCACAAAGATGATCTGGCCGCCTTTTGCGGCTGTTTCGTACAAAAACTGCGTTGCGGCTTTTAAGCCTTCAACGGTTTTATCAAGATCGACAATGTGAATTCCTGAGCGCTGGGCGAAAATGTATTTTTCCATGGCCGGGTGCCATCGTCTAACCTGGTGTCCAAAGTGAACGCCGGCTTCAAAAAGTTCTTCTGCTTTTGGTAGTTTGTATTTTGGCATTTTAAATTCTTGGAGAATAAAGCAACAAACAAAGTGTGATGCGTAGATTCTCCCTTTTAGTTTTGGTTCGCTTTTAACGAAACCTCACCCGCGGGAGTTATAAACTCCAGGAAGACGCGAGAACAAGAAAGAATCTATCACAGGCAAGGTAGCTTAGCAAGGCTGAGCGGAGAAGTGGGCAAAAGCGAATGCGCCCACCTCTCCGTTCCCATTTAAGCAACAGCACGCCTGGGTTCAACAAAGGTATATGTTTTGACGAAGGCCAGCGGCTCGGGTGTTGTGAAAACCAGAACCGAAAAACCATCTTCTTTCTTCAATTCCACATCGCCCATCTTCGTGAAAAGAACCTCGCGCTTCACAAAGCGGTTGTACCCAAGCATATTTGTGAACGCGAGATCCAATGCGGCTCGGATCAAGCGTTGCTTATGCTTGAGGTAGTTTTGGCGAGAAATGTTACGGCCCCTCATCCTGATCCGCACATGATGCCGCACCCGACCATTATGCAAGTCCTCCATAAGATTGTAATCGAGCTTAAACAGAACCGGGCCCTCGACGCGCAACTCTATTTGGAACGTCTCATCGTCCATATCTTCTCCTAGGTAATTTGCAAATTGAACTAGATTAGTTCAGTGCCAGAAGAATATACAAGAAAATGTATAATTGCAACGTGACTTTAAAATCCACCGATCCAAAAATTTACGATTTAATAGACGCTGAGGAGGCGCGGCAAAACGAGACTTTAATGATGATCCCAAGCGAAAACTATGCCTCAAAAGAAGTCCGTGAGGCTGTAGGTTCAATGCTTTCCAACAAGTATTCCGAAGGCTACGCAAACAAGCGTTACTATCAAGGCAATGAGTTTATAGACGAAATAGAAAAGCTTGCGATGGCTCGGGTGAAAAAAGTTTTTGGGGTTCCACACGCAAATGTTCAGCCGTATTCGGGATCGCCTGCAAACGCGGCAGTTTTGTTTGCACTGTTAAACCCCAGTGACAAAATCTTAGGAATGGCTCTAAATTTTGGTGGGCACTTAACACACGGACATCCAAAGGTAACTTTTTCGGGAAGATATTTTGAAACTTCGCATTACACAACCAACAAAAACGGCCTAATTGACTACGACGAAGTGGAAAAACTTGCGAAAGAATTTAAACCCCAGTTAATAATTTCAGGCGCGACGGCTTACCCAAGAGCTATTGACTTTAAGAGGTTTGGCGAAATTGCCGATGCGGTTGGAGCCTATCATCTGGCCGATATTTCGCATATTGCAGGTCTTGTTGCGGCGGGCGTTCACCAATCCCCTGTTGAATTTGCGCACGTTGTAATGACCACCACTCACAAAACTTTGCGCGGGCCTCGAGGGGCAGTTTTGATGGTTACAGAAAAAGGTTTAGCAAAAGACCCTGACTTGGGCAGTAAAATAGACAAGGCAGTTTTTCCTGGTTTGCAGGGCGGACCCCACAATAACACAACCGCGGCTATTGCAGTTTGTATGAAAGAGGCGCAAGAAAGTTCGTTTAAAAAGTATGCGAAACAAGTTGTTGAAAACGCGAAGGTACTGGCCGAGGAACTTACGGGTTATGGATTTAATTTAATTTCAGGCGGAACCGACAATCACCTTATTTTAATTGACATCACTAATAAAGGCCTCGACGGCTGGACGGCGGCCTGGGGGCTTGATTACGCAGGAATTGTCTTAAACCGTAATGCCGTGCCTTTTGACAAAAGAAGCGCATATTATCCTTCCGGGCTGCGACTTGGAACTCCTGCAATTACAACTCGTGGGATGGGCGCAAAAGAAATGAAAATGATTGCGAAGTGGATGAACGAAGTTGTGGAGATTGCGGGTGAAGTTGCTGGGAAAGTTGTGGGTGCTGATATTGATAGCGAAGATAGTAAAGTTAGACAAGCTGCGAGGAAAAAGTTTAGAAATGAAATTCAAAAAGATCCAAGAATAAAAAACATCGGCGCACAAATCAAAGATGTGTGCGCCGGGTTTCCGTTACCTTAACGAAAGATTACTAGAAAGGCAAGTCAAGAAGCGGGACAGCGACGTAGCATTCTTGGCCGCCCTCTTCTGCCTCATCTTGATCCTCAACCTCAGCATTCGCAAAATCCATAGCCTTGAGTTCAATAGTAAGAGGTCCAAATCGACCACTTACCTGATGGCAGAATTTCTCAACAGCCTCCGTAAAATCATCGACGTAGCTGTAGGGATCCTCGGTCCCTGAAAATCCAACCGTAAAGACGATTCTGCTGTCCGAAAGTTCAATATCTAGCAGAGAAACCTCCCCTATACTTAAGCCCGGTGCAACTGCGCCATTTCCGTTTGTTCCATTCTTCGCCATCTCGTCCTCCAAAATAGATTTGATTTCGGTGGGTTTTGAAGATTATATAGAAATTATTTTGAAGTTGTCTATGAGATTGTTAAGTAATTGAGTTACTCTGCGTCACCTTCAGCCGCCTCGTCGGAAACTTCTTTATCTCCAACTATCCTCGGATCCTTCCAACTCGCATAATCACACTCTGGATAGTTGCTGCAGCCGTAAAACGCTCGGCTTCCTTTCCCTCGAATCTTTGCCTTTTTTGCAACAATTTCACCACCCGCACGGCCAGCCTCTTCACACTTCGGGCATTTTACTCCAATCTTCTCAAGCCAGGGTTTTGTATTTTTACATTTTGGATATTTGTTGCACGCTAAAAACTTTCCAAAACGACCCTGCTTCAAAACCATTTCTCCCTCACCACACTTATCACATTTACCAAAACTTTTTGCCTCACCATCTTCGTCAACTCCCTCACCATCCATTGGTTTTGCAAAGTCACACTCCGGAAATCCCGAGCAGCTTAAAAACTTCCCATACTTGCCAAGCTTGATATAAAGGGTTTTTCCGCACTTTGGACACTTTTCATCGCTTTCACCAAGTTTGGTAACGGTTTTCTTGTCAAGTTTCTCATCAGCTTCGATCAAATCTTTTGCAAAAGGTCCATAAAATTCTTCGATCATCGGAACCCACTCAATTTTACCTTCAGCAATATCATCAAACTTTTCTTCCATTTTGGCCGTGAACCTGTACCCAACAACTTCTGTAAAAAATTTCTTTAACAAATCCGAAACAACAAAAGCCACATCTTCGGGAACAAAATATCGCCCGTCTTTTGTAACGTATTTTCTATCTTGAATTGTTGAGATTGTTGGAGCGTAAGTTGAGGGTCTTCCGATTCCTAATTCCTCCAGTTTTTTAATTAAAGTGGCGTCTGAATACCTAGCGGGCGGTTGGGTAAAATGCTGTCCCGACGCCAATTTCTCCAAACTTACCTGCGAACCTTCCTTAACTTCTGGCAAAACATTTAGCTCCTCTTTATCGCCATTCAAGCCTAAAAGTTTTCCAATCCCAAGCCAACCTTCAAATTTTATTACCGAACCTGAAGCTGCAAACTCATAACCCTTGCCCGACAAAACTTTTACGGAAGTCTGATCGTAAAATGCCTCTTTCACCTGACACTCAAGTGTGCGTTTCAAAATTAATGAGTAAATTTTTATTTCATCTCCAGTTAAACCTTGTGCCTCAAGTTCAGAAATTTGTGTCTGAACATTTGTTGGCCTTATTGCTTCATGAGCTTCCTGAGCACTTTTTGCACTAGTCTTATAAAAAATAGGTTTTTCTGGTAGGTAATTTGCACCAAGCTGCTGACCAATAAAATCCCGTGCTGACGAGACAAACTGAGGTGAGAGGTTTAACGAGTCGGTTCTATGATATGTAATGTAACCATGCTCAAAAAGTTTTTGCGCGGCGGACATTGTTCGCTTTGCCGTAAACCCAAAAACATTTGAGCCCGCTTGTTGCAAAGTTGAAGTTCTAAACGGTGGATAAGGTTTTCTTTTTCTTTCAGTTTGTTTAACTTCGGAAATTTTAAAATTATCATCAGCCAAATCTTTTTCGATTTCTTTTGCTTGAGCTTCGTTTGTAACCGCGAGTTTCTTTTCATCTTTTTTGTTTAAAGATGCAATAAACTTTTCGTTTTCTTCAGTTTCAAACGTTCCATCCATCGACCAATATTCTTCAGGCTTAAAAGCCTGTCGCTCCCGCTCTTTTTCAACAATTAAGCGCACGGCAACACTTTGAACCCGCCCCGCCGACAAACCATACCTTACCTTTTTCCACAAAAGCGGGGACAGTCCATATCCAACCAGCCTATCCAAAACTCGACGAGCCTGTTGCGCGTCAACGAGCGCAATGTTTAACTCGCCCGGATGCGCAAAGGCTTCTTCTAAGGCATCTTTTGTAATTTCGTGAAAAACAACTCGTTCAAACTTTAAATCCTTACCTAATTCTTTAACAAGTTTCTTGTCTTCCTTAAAAAGTTCCGAAATATGCCAAGCGATTGCTTCACCTTCGCGGTCGGGGTCAGTTGCAAGCACTATAGAATCAGCTTTGGCCGCATCTTTTTTAAGCGCTGTTACGGCCTTTTTTGCTTTGGGGGGAATTATATATTTAGGTTCGAAATGGTTTTCTAAATCAACACCAAGCTCTTTTTTTGGCAGGTCTCTGATGTGGCCGTAAGAGGCCTCAATCTTATATTCTTTGCCAAGATACTTACTTAAGGTCTTAGCTTTGGTTGGTGATTCAACAATTACGAGCTTCACTTTGTCGAGAATAACACGCACGTCAAGTTTGGGCAAAAAAAAACAAATTAAAAGCAAAAAGGTCCAACCGGAGATTTCTCACAGTTGGGCCTTTTGGCCTAGATCAAATAGTTACTTCAATTTCCACTCCTTACGGTTGCTACGAAACATCAGCGTGAAGATGAACACACATAGGCAGACTACGGCGACAGAGCCGCCAACCAGCGCAAACACAATTATCGCTGCCTGTAGAACATCGGGCATACTATTCAACGGCAGAGCCGACAACCACATGAACAACACCACAAAAAGCAGAATAGCCGCTCCACTTACTCCCAACACAGCCGCCGGATGCCACGCTCTAGCTTCCTTCGTTCGAACCTTTTTCACCTTAGTACTCATGGGCCTCCTCCAGTCTAGTCCAGTTTATACACAACACCTAGATACCGGTGCCATAGTATTATAACAAACACATGAAGTACATAAGTTACAGGTCATCGGCAGAAGTTAGGGGTGTTGCGCCGTTTTTAATAAGAAGGTTTGTGCCCTGGCTTGTGTAACTAAAAATGCTCCCAGGAACCGCAAAAACGGGTTTGCCTGCTTCCATCGCCATTTGCGCAATCGACATGGAACCGCCTTCAACCGTCGCCTCAATTATAATCACCACATCCGCCATCTCAATCATCTTTTTGTTGCGGTATATAAAAGTGTTTCGTGTTGGCCTTTGGGATTTTTTGAATGGCGAAAAAACCTTGTTTCCACTTTCGACCAATTTTCTAACTAGATTAGAAGTTTCCTTGTTTTGTTTCAAAAATCCAAAGCCGTAACCTAAAATTCCAAGGGTTTTTCCGTGAACCTCCATTGCCGCTTCGTGCGCGACTGTGTCAATTCCTGTTGCCAAGCCTGACACTATTACAACCCCTTTTGCCGCCAGCCTACCAACAATATCTTTGGTTACCGCGATACCGTACTCGCTACACCGACGGCTTCCAACCACTACAATTTTCTTTTGGTTAATTTCGTCCACGATTAAAGTAAATCTCAAACAATAAAAAAGAAAAGGAGCAAAACTCTAATTAAATTAGAGCCTTCTATATAGACATAATAAAGGCACTCATATGTAATCAGGTTATGAGAAACTACGCTTTCATCGACAGTCAAAACTTAAATTTAGGGGTCAGAGCTGCCGGCTGGCAACTTGATTTTGAAAAGTTCATTGTATATCTAAGGGACAAGTTCGATGTGGAAAAGGCATATTTATTTATTGGGTACATTAAGGAAAATAGAAATTTATACCAAAAGTTGATGGGCTTTGGATACACGCTGGTTTTTAAACCAACCTTCCGGATTAGGAAAGGGGCGCAAGCTGTGACAAAGGGGAATGTTGACGCAGAGTTGGTCTTACATACCGTAACTAACCTTAAAAATTACGGGAAAGCAGTTATAGTCACGGGGGACGGTGATTTTCATTGCCTGCTGGAGTACCTTAGAAATAAAAAGAAACTTAGGGCGTTAGTAGTGCCTAATAAATATAAATATTCGTACCT